>SAMEA3663208__coassemble_143_pt1 | contig 35497 bp, 33 predicted proteins | sample SAMEA3663208__metabat2_low_PE_010 | metagenome-assembled genome bin SAMEA3663208 (sample SAMEA3663208) | pig gut metagenome | biome: pig gut; feature: pig-associated habitat; material: faeces | place: China | collected 2013
GGTTGCTCGGTATTCTCAGAGTTCAATACCAATGATGGTAATGACTTTATGGCTAACGTAAGTGCACAGACTGCGTCTTACACACTCGTTCCCGGAACATTCAACGACGAGGCTTGCCTCTATATCCAGTTTGCTCCGCAGACACTTCTGCCATACATACCAAATGATGCGACATACAACAATCCGTATTATCGCATTGAGGCACTCACCAATACACGTATGGTGCTTGTTTGTGATGAAGGTTCTATTGCATGGCGTTTGGTATTCACAAGTCGTGAAGATACAGGCTTGCCTGAGCCAGGTGATGAGCCAAGTGCTACAATGGACTGGAACTATGATGCTGCTTCCAACCTCTGGAAGGGAGTGGATGCCGGTGATTTGTTCGCAAGTGTCACACCATGGTTCGCTAATGACGGATGGGGTCAGATAGCAGATCCGGAATGGAAGCAAAACGGCGATACATGGCAGATAACCATGCCCGAGGGCTTAGGTACACAGCAGTGGCAGGGACAGTTCCCAATTAACACCACTCTCACCGCATCAATGAACAAGCGTTACAACTTCTACTGTGTGGTAGAGTCAGATAATGACATACCCGGCTTGACTATCAAACTGACGGAGACTGACGATCCTGACGGTACGAAACACGACAACAATTTCTTCTTTGCCGATCGTCATGATGTGACCGCCGACAAGGCATTCATCTACAAGGCCGAGAATGTATCGCTGCCCATCGGAGATGCTCACGCACTCTCACTCTTCTTTGACTTTGGCGGCACACCGGCAGGAACAGTTGTAAAGGTAAGCAAGATTTACTTTGAAGAAGCATTGTCTTATGATGATGAGCGCAACATGTGGAAGTCTGTTGACTCAGGGGAGGCGTTTGTTGCCGTCACCCCATGGTTTGCCAACGAGGGATGGGGTCAGATAGCTGATCCTAAATGGAGTCATGAAGGCAGTGTATGGGAACTCGACATACCGGCAGAAATAGGAACCCAACAGTGGCAGGGACAGTTCCCGATAAAAACATCCTTGAGTGCTTCGATGACAAACAGTTATACGTTCTCTTGCATTGTTGAAGGCGACAACGATATGCCAGGCGTTACAATCAAGCTGACTGACGGTTCTGACGATAACAACTTCTTTGTTGCCGACCGTCACGCCATTACGGCGGATAAGGCATTTGTATATAAGGTTACGGGAGTAACCCTGCCTTTGGGCGATGCATCAACCCTATCATTGTTCTTTGATTTCGGTGGTACTCCTGCTGGTACCCACGTCAAGATTAAGGATATCATATTTGTGAAAGAATAACATCACAGAGCATGACAAAGAAGTATTTGATAATTTCAATCCTGCTTATATTCACCTGTCTCACTGCATGTGGGGGAGATGACAACGACAATGACAGTCCTGGCGCGAGCCAGGCTGTCATTAGCCTAAGCAAGTCATCTTTGGAATTCACTGGAGAAGCTGGTGAGCAGACTATTACGATTACCACCAATCACGAGTGGGCGGCAACAACAAGTGACTCTTGGATAACTGTGAGTCCCGAGAATTCCACCCTACAGAATACTACGCTTACAGTCAAGGTGCAGAAAAACGGCAATTATGACGGTCGTGAGGGTATGGTGACGATTATGGCTGGTGCTGCCCGCGAATATATTAAGGTTGTGCAGGCTGGTGGTGACGGTGTTCCCGATCCGTCGGCAATCACCTGTCCTATTGATGGTTATAAACTGGTATGGAACGACGAGTTTGATTCTGGTTCTTATCCCGATGGCGACCTCTGGACTTATCAGGAGGCAAATCCGGGATGGGTGAACAATGAACTGCAGACATACGTTAAGGAGAAAACACCGTCTGGCACGCGCGTTGCCGATATCAAAGACGGCAAGCTCCGCATAAAATGTTTCAAGGAGGACGGTAAGATATATTCGGCACGTCTATATGGCAATGTGCGCACTGGTTGGACATACGGCTATATCGAGGCAAAGATAAAGTTGCCGAAAGGCAAGGGCACATGGCCTGCCTTCTGGATGATGCCTGTGAAATTCACGGCATGGCCCGACGATGGTGAAATGGACATTATGGAAGAGGTGGGCACCAATCCCAACTATGTGTCTTCGAGTCTTCATGCCCTCGGACATTATCATGCCAACAACACTCAGGTGACCAAGGAACGTTATCTTGCAGGAGCAGAAGACGATTTCCATGTTTATGCTATGGAATGGACATCGAAATATATACAGACTTATGTAGATGGTGAGAAACTGCTCTATTATGAGAACGACGGAACCGGCAAGCGCAACTGGCCCTACAATGAACCATTCTATGTGATACTCAACCTTGCATGGGGAGGCTCTTGGGGCGGAATGAACGGCGTTGACGAAGGTGCCCTTCCTTGTACTATGGAAGTGGAATACGTGAGAGTGTTTCAAAAGAATTAAAAGATTAAAGAATTGAAAAATTAAAATCGCTTTAATTATGAAATTATTAAAACGATGCATCCTTTTTGCTTTTGCCGTGACTTTATTCGGTACGGCAAGCGCTCAGAATACAGGAGCTTTACCCGTTTATCTCGATGAATCCAAGGATATTGAAATGAGGGTGGAGGACGCCTTGAAGCGAATGACGCTCGACGAGAAGATTCGGGTAATCCATGCTCAGAGCAAGTTTTCGTCAGCAGGTGTACCACGATTGGGATTCCCTGATTTTTGGACAGACGACGGACCTCACGGTGTGCGTCCCGATGTACTTTGGGATGAGTGGGAACAGGCAGGGCAGACCAATGACTCTTGTGTGGCTTTCCCAGCTCTCACATGCCTTGCTGCCACCTGGAATCCGCAACTCTCTCTTCTATATGGCGAAAGCCTCGGCGAGGAAGCACTTTATCGAGGCAAGGACATGATACTTGGTCCTGGAGTGAATATCTACCGCACTCCACTCAACGGACGCAATTTCGAATACATGGGCGAAGACCCCTATCTCGCATCGCGTATGGTGGTGCCGTATATCCAGGGAATGCAGTCGAAGGGCGTTGCTGCTTGTGTGAAGCACTATGCTTTGAACAACGATGAGGAATATCGCCATCAGGTGAATGTCATCGTCAGCGACCGTGCCCTGCACGAGATATATCTTCCTGCCTTCAAGGCAGCCATAACAGATGGCAAGGCTTGGGGTATCATGGGAGCATATAATCTCTATAAAAACCAGCACAACTGCCACAATGCCATACTCCTCAACAAGATACTCAAGCAAGACTGGCAGTTTGATGGAGTGGTGGTGAGCGACTGGGGAGGAACTCACGACACTGATGAGGCAGTGAAGAACGGTCTTGACCTTGAGTTTGGCACGTGGACCGACGGTCTTACCATGGGAGCCACGAATGCCTACGACAATTACTACCTTTCATTGCCTTATAAAAAACTCATACAGGAAGGTAAATACACTACCAAGGAACTCGACGACAAGGTGCGCCGTGTCTTACGACTATTCTATCGCACCACGATGAACCGTCAGCGTCCTCATGGGTTCCTTTGCTCTGAGAGTCATTATGAGGCGGCAAGGAGAATCGCCGAGGAAGGGATTGTCTTATTGAGAAATGAAAGAATTAAAGGATTAAAAAATGAAAGTTCCGAAGCAGTTTTGCCTATTGACTTAACAGCGGTTAAGCGTGTTCTCGTCGTTGGCGAGAATGCAATTAAGATGATGACAGTAGGCGGTGGATCTTCATCTCTGAAAGTGCAGCGTGAGGTTTCTCCGCTTGACGGGCTTCGCAATCGCCTAAAGGGTATTGCCGATGTGGATTTTGCCCGTGGATATGTTGGTGATGTCACTGGTGCATACAATGGTGTAACCACAGGACAGGACTTGGCTGACTCCCGCAATGAAGATGAACTCATAGCCGAGGCAGTTGAGAAAGCAAAGGCAGCTGACTATGTTATTGTCTTTGGAGGTCTCAACAAGAGTGATTTCCAGGACTGTGAAGGTCACGACCGCAAGGACTTTGCCCTGCCCTACGCACAGGATAAACTGGTAGAGGCACTTGCAAAGGTAAACCGCCGATTGGTATTCGTGAACATATCTGGTAATGCAGTCGCTATGCCGTGGATAAAGGATGTTCCTGCCGTCATTCAGGGTTGGTTCATCGGTTCGGAGTCGGGCAATGCCCTTGCTTCCATTCTCGTTGGTGATGCCAATCCGAGTGGCAAGTTGCCTTTCTCATGGATGAAGAGTCTCGACCAGTATGGCGCACATGCTCTTGGTGCTTATCCTGGCACATGGCGTTCTGACGAGAAGATTATCGACGAGGAATACAAGGAAGACATCTTTGTAGGTTATCGTTGGGCTGACAAGTATAAGCTTGCTCCGCTCTTCCCGTTCGGTCACGGATTGAGCTATACCTCTTTCGAATATGGCAAGGCAAGTATTAAGCAGTCGGCAGACGATGCCTCACTCTTCACTCTTCATTCTTCAATAAAAAACACAGGTTCTCGTGCAGGATCAGAGACGGTTCAGTTGTATATCCGCGACGTGAAGAGTTCGTTGCCTCGTCCGGTTAAGGAGTTAAAGGGATTCCAAAAGGTTACTCTTTCTCCCGGTGAGTCGCGAGATATCACCTTCACTATCGACAAGTCGATGCTCAGTTTTTATGACGATAGTAAGGGTGAATGGGTGATGGAACCCGGGCGTTTCGAGGCTCTTGTTGGAGCATCTGCAGGTGATATAAAGGCAAAGGTGGCATTTGAAGTGAAATAAAATGAAGAGAAAATCATTATAATCTTTGGTTTTTTCGGATTTTATATGTACTTTTGCACACATAAAACCTATAAGTATGAAGAAAATATCTATATTTGTGGTGGCAATACTGGCGGCAACGTCAGTATTTGCCCAAAAGAAACCTATGAATGAGTTTATCGACGAACTGATGTCGAAGATGACTCTCGAAGAGAAAATCGGACAGCTCAATCTCCTGCCTGGCAATGACATTACCACAGGAGCGGTTATGAACAGTCCGTTGGCTCAGCTCACTGCCGATGGAAAGCTTGGTGCCGTACTCAATGTCAAGGGACAGGACAAAATCAAGGAGTTGCAGCGCATAGCTGTCAAGAAGAGCCGCCTTGGTATTCCATTGCTTATTGGTCAGGATGTTATCCATGGCAATCAGACTGTCTTTCCTATACCATTGGCACAGGCTTGTTCATGGGATATAAAAGCCATTGAGAACGGTGCTCGTATCGCCGCCAAGGAAGCCACTGCACAGGGTATCAACTGGGTGTATAGCCCAATGGTGGATATAGCCATCGACCCCCGTTGGGGACGTGTGGCTGAGGGAGCGGGTGAGGATCCGTTCCTCGGTTGCCGTATCGGTGAGGCTCTCGTCAGGGGCTATCAGGGCAATTACGGCAAGGAGAGTGCAATGGCTTGTGTAAAGCATTTCGCCTTGTATGGAGCTGCCGAGGCAGGACGTGACTACAACACCGTGGATATGAGTCGCGTCAGGATGTATAATCAGTATCTTGAACCATACAAGGCAGCAGCCAAGGCTGGTGCGGGTTCTTTTATGTCATCTTTCAATGTGGTGGATGGCATTCCCGCCACTTGCAACCGTTGGTTGCTCACCGACCTTCTGCGCAATGAGTGGAAATACGATGGGTTTGTAGTTACCGACTATGGTTCAATCAATGAGGCAGTCGTGCATGGGATAGGCGACCAGTCGGTTACGTCAGAGCGTGCCTTGAAGGCAGGAACGGATATGGACATGTGTTCCAATGCCTTCATTGCCCAACTTGCAGGCCTGTTGCAGTCAGGACGCGTGTCGCAGAAGGATATTGACACAGCCTGTAGAAGAGTGCTCGAAGCAAAATACAAGCTCGGACTCTTTGACGACCCCTATCGTTTCTGTGAGCCGAAGCGTCTGAAAACCGACTTATATACAGAGGAACATAGAAAGGCGGCAAGGGATATGGCAGCAGAGACTTTTGTGCTGCTTAAAAATGAAGAATGTAGAATGAAGAATGAAGAAACAACGTTCGGCGACCGAAGGGAAAGCCAATGGGCTGCGCCTGTTCTTCCTTTGAAGAAGCAAGGAAAGATTGCCCTTATCGGCCCTCTTGCCGACAACCGCTCGAATATGGTGGGCTGTTGGTCAACGGGCGACACTCCCGAACTCTATTCTACATTGAAGGAAGCCATGGAGCGTGCCGTTGGCGACAAGGCTCAGGTGCTCTTTGCCCAGGGATGCAATATCTATGCTGACGAGGAGATACAGAAGGGAGCCACATTCGGTCGTCCTATCGACCGTGTGGATGATGCACAGGCAAAGGCCGAGGCTCTGCGTGTTGCTGCCGAGGCAGATGTGATTGTTTGCGCTATGGGCGAGATGGCGGAGATGAGCGGTGAAAGCTCGTCGCGTGCCGATATTTCCTTGCCTTGCGTGCAGATGTCACTCTTGAAGGCTCTCGTGGCAACGGGCAAGCCCGTGGTGTTGCTCAACTTCTCAGGTCGTCCTACCGTTATGTCGTGGGAGGCTGAGAATGTTCCTGCTATTCTCAATGTATGGTTTGGCGGTTCTGAGACAGGTGATGCCATCTGTGATGTGCTCTTCGGCAAGAAGTCTCCGTCAGGACACCTCACTATGACCATGCCCAAGGCTCTTGGTCAGATACCCATTTATTATAATCATCTGAATACGGGTCGTCCTGTGCCTGAGGGAGTGAAGGAATACCGCAAGTATCAGAGCAATTATATCGACGTGCGCAACGATCCTCTTTATCCTTTCGGCTATGGTCTGAGCTACACCACATTTGAATACGGCAAGCCTCGCTTGAGCGGCACGACCATGAATGCCAATGGCACATTGACTCTTACCGTCAACGTGAAGAACACCGGCAAGTATGATGCCGACGAGGTGGTTCAGCTTTATATCCGTGATGTGGCAGCCTCTATCAGCCGTCCTGTCAAGGAGTTGAAGGGCTTTGAGCGCATATCGTTGAAGGCTGGTGAGAGCCGTGATGTCAACTTCACCATCGACGTTGATATGCTCAAGTTCTACAACAGCGACTTGCAGTTTGTGGCAGAGCCAGGTGACTTCGAGGTAATGGTGGGTGGCAATAGCCGCGATGTTCAGAGCCTTAAATTCTCACTGCAATAATACGTAATGATTTAGCTGATGACAATAAGACTGTATTTTGTCATTCTGTTTCTTTCGGCATTTGCGCTTCAAGGCGTAGCCGACAATGAAGAACTCTACAGAAGCCTGGACGAAGCAATAGTCCAGGCTCCTGAGTTTGTGAAGAAACGCGAGCAACGCATAGAGAATATTAAGCATAAGTTCTCTGAGATTAAGGACATTGAGATTCGCTATCAGCTCACTCGTCAGCTTTACCATGAATACATGCCATACAAGAGTGACTCCGCCACAAAATATATCTCCGACGCAATCATTCTTGCTGAACGGATAGGTAATAAGTCATGGCTGTGTATGAACAAGGCTCAGTTGGCTTTTCTTTGTTCATCAACAGGCCAGTATGTCGAGTCATTAAGCATCCTCTCTACAATCGACACCACGGGTGTTGACCGCGAGGCATTAGGACAATATTACATATCCCTTGTTCACGTTTATGGTGAAATGGGATATTACAGCAACATCCAGAGTTTGAGGGAGAATTATTTTGCCAAGCAGAATGAATATATCAATGTGATATATAATATTCTGCCCCAAGAGCATGATTACTATCTACAGCGAAAGGAACAAGAATATTATAACAAGAAAGACGTAGAGAGTGCCTTGCGATATAATGACATGCGTATGGTAAGGACACAGCCAGACACTCATCAGTTTGCCATTGTGGCGTTCTATCGCAGTATGGACTTGCGTTTGGTTGGACGTGATGAAGAAGCCATGGCATGGCTTGCCAAGTCGGCTCTCAGTGACGTGCGCAATGCTGTAATGGAGCAAGGCTCATTGTGGGAGCTTGCAAATCTTCTGTCTCAGAAAGGGCATTTGGATCGTGCCCGCTTGTATATCAATTTCGCTTGGGAGTGTGCCAATACTTACAGTACTCACATGCGAATTTGGCAGATTTCGCCCATCTTGTCAAGTATCGACCGTGATTACCAGCATGATATAGAGCATACAAACTCAATGCTGACAATTATGACAATAGCCGTCAGCATACTGATGTTAGGCCTGGTGGTTTTTCTGCTTTATGAATATCGTCGCCGATGTCAGCTGAAGGATGCACATAAGGCATTGAGTGACAAAAATCTGCAAATGAAGACTCTGAACGATGAACTGATGCAGGCCAATCTCACCCTGGATGACACCAACCGCCAGTTGAAGGCCATAGTGAGCCAGCTCAACGAGCAGACGAGGGTAAAGGAAGTGTATGTGGGACGCTTTATGAGTCTCTGCTCTGAATATATTGACAAGATTGACGATTTCCGCAAACGTGTCAACCGCATGGTCAAGGGCAGGGAATATGAAGAGCTTTACCGCATGACTAAGTCAACGGAGATGAAGAGTCAGGAGATAGAGGATCTGTGTGCCAATTTCGACAATGCCTTCCTTCATCTGTTCCCTAATTTTATTGCAGACTTCAACGCCCTGCTTCTTCCTGAAGAACAGATTGTAGTGGAGGGAGAATACAAACTCAACACCACTCTGCGTATCTTTGCCCTCATCCGCCTTGGTATTGACGACAGTTCGAAAATTGCCAAATTCCTGCATTATTCGGTCAATACCATTTACAACTATCGTGCTCGCGTTAAGGGTATTGCCATCACCCATCGTGATGACTTTGAGGTTAGGGTTAAGCAGATAGGTATGTAAGTCTCGTCTGTTAATATATTATTTATATGAAGATAGCAATCATAGGAGCTGGGGCTGCGGGATGTTATGACACCATTGCTATAAGGTTGAATAAGTGCTTTTGCTAATATATGGATGTACGTTCTTGCCATGGACTCTATAGCCACTATCTTACCATAATAAAACCCGTTTGCTTTTTATTGATGGCAACTTTCTTTAGCTTACCCATATCAGTTAGTGTCTGCAAGTCGTTGCGTGCAGTTCTTTCTGAGACTCCGAATCTGCTTGCAACTTCCTGAGGAATAAGTATCGAAGAGGGGGCTTCGTCCAGTATTCTCAGTATTCTTGTCTGTCGCTCGTTGATACCGTCAATGTCGCTATACATTAATATGCTCTTGCGCTCCTCCTGCTTTCGTGCGAGATAGAGCTTCAGTTCCTCATACGCCTTCTTCATCACCTGAAGATTGTACAGTATGAAATATGTCATGTCCTTGTCGTCTGCCTCTGTATAGAGAAATATTCGTTCATACCGTTTCTTGTTTTTGTATATGATACGCGAGATACTGAGATATTCAGTAAGCCAATAGCCCTTTTTCAGTAGATACCAATAAACCAACGAACGTGCAGTCCTGCCATTGCCATCAACAAACGGGTGAATCCATGCTATCATGAAATGTAGTATTATTCCCTTGATAATAGGATGGATGAATCGGTTCGGATTATCCTCATTAGCGAATGTGAACACATCGTGTAGTATGTTGTCTATCTCATTATGCGAGGGCGGTGTATGGGCAATCTCTCCGTTTATGGCATCCATTACGTAGATGTCATCCGTATTGCGCAGTCTTCCCTCGTCAGCAGGATTATCAAGAGTATGCTCCGATATGTTTTGATGCACGTCCAACAGCATGTCCATAGTCAGTTCTTTGTCCTTCTGCTCGTTCAACTGTTGAATGGTACGATAGTTGTTGAGAATCATCTGTTGGCTTTTGTTCGTTGGATTCAGCTTCTTTCTCAGCATGTCTTTTGCCACCTTACGCGTGGTCGAGGCTCCTTCCATTTGACTTGACGCGATGGCTTCCTCCATAATACTGCTTATAAGATACATCTGCTTGTCGTTATTTGGTATTATCCCGTCGGCACTGAGGCTACCACCCATATTCAGGTCAAAATTATGCAACAAACTCTGCATTGCGGATGTGACATTAAAGGAAAACGTGTATTTTCCGAATCTCACCCTTTGCAATCCTATCTCCCTGTGTATCTTTACAGCTTGCCACAGATGTTCTGCGCATATATCCTTTGGGGCAAGATGTTTCACCTTGTCCCAATAAAGATAGTCGTCGGTAATCCTGGCCAGCACATCTTGCAACTCAGGCAATGACCATAAAGCTGCACTTCTGTCATAATCCCTTTCTTCAGGATTCTTAGGAGGTTGTTCAATAGCCATATCTTCTGTTCTTTATGCGTAATTTCGGTGCAAAGATAATAAAAATATTGGGTAAAATGCGGAAATATGCAGAAAATTTCCGCATTTTGCCGTATAATATTCAATAAAAGCTCAAAAACAGATATTTGGTGCGCGCCGATGCTGCTGCGGCGGTAAGCCATAGCATACACATTATTATATATAATAGTACTTATTCTTCTCACCGTTTTCTCTCTCTAAATTTTACATTAGTTAAATATTAGCCATTTCCACACTGGCATAATTTCTATTTTGCCATATTCATCCTCCACCTCTGCAGATTCATCGTTTGTTAATACTAACCTTCGGTGGCATGATAGGACATTCGGAAGCTTTTTCAAGGCAGTAATCTCGCGGTTGAAAGTATCCGGCGACTGCATCATGCTATATGACACTTGAATGGCCAGTTCCTCTTCCGGCACGTAGAAATCCACCTCAACCTTATCATTGTAAAAGAAGACTCGCTCATTGTCCTGCTCATGACCATACTTACGGAACAGGGCGAGAGCAACTGCATTTTCAAGCAGTATGGTTTCTCCTCCTATCAGGAACAGGTTGAGTATTCCATTATCTACGAAATAATACTTGCATGATGTCTCTTTTTCAGCGAATGACGATGCAATGTTCCTTAATCGCAACAGCAGCCACGCTGCCTCGCTATATTCAATATATTTGCTTACGGTGGGCATTGTTATCTTCCCGTTTACAGACGACAGTATGTGGGAAAGACGGTTGTAGGAAATCGGCTGACATACGCTTTCCGCGATTTTTTTCAGTAGTAGTCGTAACAATAATGAGTTGGATATTTTGTTGCGACTTGAGATGTCTCCCAAATAAATCTTTTGGAATGTGCTGCTGAGATAGTTTCTTTTGACAGATATATTGAGTGCCTCGGGAAGTCCTCCCCAACATAGATATTCCCTCCATGAACGCATGATTTCAGCCCTTGATTCAGTCGCCAACTGCGAGATTTCATCGAAGGCTACTTTCCCGGCATTAAGATATTCCGTGAAACTAAACGGATATACTTCTACCGAGAGGAATCTTCCTCCTAATGTGGTCATGATTTCAGATGATAACATCTTCGCGTTGCTTCCTGTTATCCAGACGGAATATTTTGAGTCAGCCAGACGACGTGCAAATTTCTCCCATCCCGTTATGTTCTGCACCTCATCAAGGAACAGCATCGGACGTGTGCCATACATTTCGGCATGTGACTCCAAAATTAGCGAAAAGTCGGACACCTCAAACTGCGCCAAACGATCATCCTCAAAATTGAGATACAGCATTTCATTCCATTTGCGGCCGGATGACAGCATTTGCTGCATCTTCTGATACAACAGGAATGATTTCCCCGCACGACGCACTCCTACAAATACATAGCACGAGAACTCATCCGCAGGTAGTGTGCGGGGGATTATCTGGAAATTTTCCACATCCTTTTGGTTGGATGCGAGAATCTGTTTTATTTCATCTTTCGTAATCATATATCGTCCCTCTTCAAATTGTTATTTTGAATTTTTGCCGCAAAGTTATAATTTATATTTTGAACTTCTTTGCTTTTCTGCAAAATAATCGATATATTTGGCACTATTTAACACTTGTGTTAATAAAATGCATTTATTATTTCTGCTGGTGATTTCCACTGTCGTACTCCCTTTTTTCGTGAAACACTGCATTTTCCGACTTAATGCTTTGTGCATCAGTGGAATAATGGGAATTAACACTGCACTAACACTACATAAACACTGCACAAACACTACATATTGATTTTTGAGAATTATGTAAAGTATTATTACGGATTGTGATGTGCGGTGTATGTGTAGTGTTAGTGCAGTGTTGATGTAGTGTTGTTTAGGATTAAATATCTGTTTATTAATCAGTTATCGGTAAAAATGCAGTGTTTCTCAAAATAAGAGAGTACAGCTATGGCTCTTTATGTCAAATCTTAAATAGATTTAATGAATAAGACAAGTAGTCACCACTTTAGTTAATTTTCTACCTCTAAAATTAACAGTTAGCACGATTTCTTGTCGATAAACCTCCGTTCTTCTTCCGTTCATCCTTCGTTCATCCTTCGTTCATCCTTCGATTGTATATACATAAATTAACGATTGATGATTATTGTAGGATTGGAGGATGAAAAAAGGAATAGTATTGCGAATATGCGATTTTGTAAAAATATTTAATAGAGAGGGAAGTCACAGAGTATAGGTAAAAATAACGTTTTAATGCTTAATAGGGCATGGAAGACATATTATTTGAAGGTGGAATGATCTACGAGGTAGAGTCGTTCCTTGAAGAGAATTATCAGTTTCGCCGCAATGTGATGAGCGGCAAGTGTGAAATGCGTGCTAATGGCAAAGAGGCAGGCGAGTGGAAGGATGTCACGGAGATTGTCGTCAACACCATCGTGCGCGAGGCAAAGAAGGCGGGCATTGGCGACAACAAGTCGCCGAGGCAGGACATCATCGAATACATCAACTCGATGGCGGTGGAGACGTATGACCCCGTGAAGTCGTATCTTGACTCACTGCCCGAGTGGGACGGCAACGACCATGTGGGAGCATTGTTCCGTCGTTTGCCTGGAGTGACGGACGAGATGGTTGGTTTTCTTGCCATCTGGCTTCGCTCGTCGGTGGCACATTGGTTGCATCTTGACATGCTTCATGGCAACGAGTGTGTGCCGGTCTTGATTGGTGGACAGGGTATAGGCAAATCCACCTTTGCCGCCCGACTGCTGCCGCCTGGTCTGCGATGCTATTATCTCGACCATATCAACTTCTCCAACAAGTTTGATATGGAAATGGCTCTCACCAATAATCTTTTCGTCAATCTCGATGAGTTTAACGTGATGACCTTGAGGCAGCAAACCAAGTTGAAGCAGGTGTTGTCGAAGGCAAAGGTTAACGGTCGCCCAATTTTCGGTCGTGTTCAGGCCGACCGTCCTCGCTATGCCTCGTTCATAGCCACCACCAATGATGAGACACCTCTCAGCGACCCTACTGGCAGTCGCCGCTACATCTGCATCCTCATCCCCGAGGAAGCGTATATCGACAACGACACTCCCATCGACTACGACCAGCTTTATGCCCAGGTGCTCCATCAATTGAAGGCTGAGGAACTTCCCTATTGGTTTGACAACATCCAAGTGGAGCGAATCCAGGAGCTGAACATGCCTTTTTACAAGTCGGAGGACATGAACGACATGCTCACGTCGTGCTTCCGCAAGCCGAAGGACGGCGAGCAACCGGTATGGATGTCCACCACCGAGCTGTGCACCCGTCTTCACAAGCAGTATCCCACAGTCAAGAAGTCCCACTCGATGAAAATCCATATAGGTGCCGCCCTGAAGCTACTCGGTTTCGCTTCAAGGCGCACATCCAATGGCAATGTATATGCCCTCATACCGCGCGAAGCGGTGTGAGGGTCATTAGAGAAGTCCAAATAATCGTACAGCCATCGAAGTCAATTGCTTATCGGATATGCCAATAATTCCATTTTCCTCAATAAGCAGATACTCTTCCTTGTTTTTGCCTATTACATATTTGCGTTCCCTTCCGTCAATGTTTGCATATAGATGGTAGTTGCCTTTGTATGTCTGTTCAAGGCGAACGTTTGATAACGTATGACCATTTATCTCTTTTATATCTTTTGCAGTAGGACAAGAGGGAACTTCAATCTCGCCCCATGTCCTGAGATGATTGGCGATAGTAGTTTCCACTCTGCCTATCCATTGCCCGCTAACGCCATATCTTGCGGCTATTGAGCGGAATTGCTTTAATGCGTCGGAAACTTCCTTGATAATGGCATCAGGACGACGTATGCCATTGTCCTTCGCAAACTGGATGATATCGTCACGGGTTATTCCGCATAGTTTTGCCCTAATATATAGGCAATGGTATTCATTGGGCAGGAACCCGCCTCTGTCGATAATGTATGTTATATCGTATGCAGGCGACAATCTCCAACTGCCATCCTGACTCATGATAAACGAGAAATTCTTGTTGTGGTCGTCAGTGTTGTTTGCCAAGACATTAAACACCATTCGACGGAATACCTCAATGCAGTCAGATTCTGGAAGACGGAGCTTGCGGCAAACTACCAACAGTTGTTCGTAGCTATTAGCCTCGGGACAAATGGCAGCCAATGTCTGGGTATGAAGTTTGGCGTTGCCATCACGGTCGAACCTTTTGGTCAAAAAATGATTGCAGCCATCTATTGGGTACAGTTCCGAAGTCATCATTGTGATGCCGGCAGACCTTGCCATTTCATAATAGGTCATTTCCAACTCGGCAGAATAATACTGCGAATCGCCAAATTTCAGAATACAATAGTCGTAGTTGTCAAGACCCGAAATCTGTCCACTACGTATTTCTCCCGTGTTGCGGTTGAGCGCAATGATTGCCTTTGGCTGACGACCACCCGCCGATGTGCCTACTGTAAGCAACGACTGCATTGTTATTGACTCTTCGGGCATGATGTGGGCGTCTTCCCTCTCCGCAAATATCTTCTGCGCCAACTCCACAAGCGATTTCATCTCAATCTTCTCCGACTTTTTACCTCCCGATGTCTCCGGTTGAAACTCCAATGCACCCATTCCTCGTTTGCCGATGAACGACAGTTTGTCAAGCGGGTTGATGTCAGCGTTTGCCAAATGATGCTGTTGTCGCCAAAGGTCGAAAAGTTGGTTGCCCCAGGCATCAGGCAGAGAATCAGCTAAGAAGGCAGGAAGCTTTTGGTATATTTTTGCCTCCTCTCCCCATACAGGAGCATAGCTTCTGACACCACCAATAGGTGCTGCCAATGGAGACACGTCGAGACCTGTCTTGATGAAATCGGGATTATACGTGAAGTAGGATGTTCTGCGTCTTTCGTCCCACGACAATCTTCCGATTTCCTTATCCCAAAGTATTACTTTCAATGACTTTATCATGGTGTGTTACTTTTTTGTATGTCTGATTCGCTGTGCTTTTTTCTCGTCCCTTCGTGTAAGATAAGGTGACTCAGGCAATTCCGGAAGGACATCTTCCAATGCGTCAACCTGTCCAATGGTCTTTAGAAGCAGAATGAATGTGGATAGGGAGATATTGCCCGCAGTGCCATTCTCAAACTTGTGTATAGTGGTCATGCCCACGCCTGATAGCTCTGCCACCTCCTTTTGTGTGAGATTGCAGCGGAGTCTGTATTCCTTGAAGCGATTGCCAAGCAACCGTACTATTTCAGGTGTCGAGTATTCAAATAAATCAGCCATATCTTATATATCATTATATTGACAATTACTCATAAATATTACACCTAACCATTGGTATGGTGATATTTACGACTGCAAAGATACGGCAATTCTATCACACTCCCAAATGTTTTACCGATTTTAACGTTCTTTGAGTCAAAAATAATAATATCAATCTTGTTCCTTTGTAACAAGACGTACATTTACGTTCACCCGGAAATCGTTGATATTGCAGAGGTCTTCAAAGGAATAGTCAAAACAGTCGCAGTAGAGATGATGGAAAGGCATGGTGAAGTATTCGTCCTGATAGGCGGGGTAGTGAATTGACTATAATTGCGCCATAAAGAAGCAAAATCTTTCAAGATTGAGTTATCGAATATCAGAAAGTTCTACGAATGTCCGTCACTTACAACAGAAGGCTTCAGATGCTTTCTACAGCTTGACGTATCGTTGATTCCTGTGTTTCGGATTCTCAGGATGAGTCATCGCTATCATTTTATTGCTGATTAACTCATTAAGGACTGATTTTCTGAAGTTGCCCCTATCTTTATAACCACATGCCTCCATCAACTCAACAATTCTCTTTTACCCACTATCTAATACTCCAAGAACAATCTGTTGTGGGTGGTTTTGTGGGTGGTTTGTAGGTGGTTTGTGGGTGGTTTTGTTGGTGGTTTGTTGGTGGTTTGTTGGTGGTTTGTTGGTGGTTTTGCTCCAAGCACGACATGTCCTCCTCTTCTGTTTAGAAAAGCGCAAATCGTCTCATAGACAGAACGTGCCAATCCTGCCTGTGATTTCTTGTATTCTATCTCAGTTCCCTCACTATGAGAGATAATGTATTTAAGCCCCTCTATTGTCATAGCTGCTTTATTTGCGGCAAAATTATAATTTTTCTTTCATATCTCCAAAGAAATCTCATAAAATGTGCAAAAAAGAATAGCTATGTTACCTTGTTACCCGTTACCCGCAGAATTTTTCTATGGGTTAGGATGCTGGGGTGTTACCTTGTTACCTGTTACCTCCCTTTATTTTCTATGTTATTATTCCTACTAATGTCGCAATCCCGTCCTGCTGACCAATGACTGCTATTTCCCCTAAAGGCCTTATTCGGGTTATGGAAATCCGGTTGCCATAACCCAGATGGTATGCGCGATAGGAGTGACGTCTTAGGATTGATGTCGAGATACTTCTTTCATGCAACGTTTAGAGAAAACATTTGCTATTCTTTTTGTCAATAGATTGTCGGTATGTCCAAAGAATCTATGTGCCATTTGAGACTGTTTCTTTTCTATAATTCTACGCAATACTCTTTTCTGCACGTTTATACTCTTGTTTCTATAGCGCGACGATAGTGGCAGTAGTTTCCCACCGTCAGACATTTCATCTTCTATTTCTTGCATAGAATTCTTGTACGTTTCCTCCGTAGCAGCATATTTATACCCTATGCCACATGCAATTTTAGTCCAAGATTTTAATAACCGTTTGCGTATTCTTTCTTTCTTACTCATAGTTGTTTGTAGCATATAAAAATTGACTATAATTGCGCCATAAAGAAGCCAGATGTTTCAAGATTGTATGATCACCCAACGCCCATCTTTGCGACCGCCTTCACGAGTGAGTATGCCTTTGGCTTGCAGGTCTGCAATATCTGTTTTTACGGTTCGCTCACTTACACCAGTCTTTCGTGCAATTTCAGGAATTGTAATAGTTGCACTTAAGAGTATGTTATTAACTATAATAGACTGGCGTTCTGTGAGTTGTTTCGTGCAATCTTTCGTGCAATCTTTTGGGAAATCGTTGCCTTTCTTGCCACCCTCATCCAGTTCCTTCCCAATAGAGGCAAGGAAAGCCTTCTCATCAACGAAAGCCTGGTGTATAGGCATCGTTGCGAGAAAGTGACCATTCCTGTCATCAGTCTCAAAGATGGGCATGGGCGAATCGTTGTGCTTCACTGCCTGGTATATCTTTGGAAAGCCAGTGGAACGTCCCTCCGTCATGTGCATCTCCTTCAGGAAGTCACCGATGCGGCGGTTGCGGTAATGGCGGCTCACGATACGAGGCTTCTTCAGGTCGGCATTCGTAATGGGTGGCATCGGCCCCTCGAAGTTTAGCACCTCGATGCTGTCATGGTTGATTCGCACCTCTATAGGATTGCGGTCGTCCCACGACTTGTGAAAGACACTGTTTGCCAATATCTCTTCCAAGGCCTCGTATGGATAGTTGTAGCAACGCACCGCCTTCTCGTCACCAAGCACCTTGATGACCTTCTCCAACAACACTTGTTCACGGATATACCTCAAAGCCGCCTCCAGTTGCAGATGGATAGGCCCGTGCAGAATCTTTTCCGTAAATCGGTCGCCCACCTCGTCGAGGAAGTGGACTATCTCGATGCGTGCATACGGAAAGTACTTTTCTGGATTCTGCGAGAAGAGCAGCAGACCCACGTTCTTCGGGTGCAAGTCCTCAGAGCTTCCCCCGATTATCTGCAAGTGCCATCCCAATTCAGCCATCGGCATATGCATAATCTCCTCGTGCGTCATCTTGCTGCCCACACGCTTCAGAAAGTCCTCGATATACATGCGGTCAAGCTCCTCGATGTCGGCTGTCTGATTGATACGGTCATCAAAAGGCACCTTGTTGCAGAGCCCCATCAACATCCGCTCCTCTTCCTGGTCGGCAATTTTTGTCACCGACCCCTTGCGTACATAATACACCTTGCCAGCCTTCAAGGCTTCCTTGCCGAGAGACTTAGGTGCCTTGTAGGGGCGCACCTCACCACCAGGTACATAGATGACCAGTATCATCCTGCCCATATACTCTACAGGCTCAGACAGCACGTTGACTGTAGGCTGAACAAGATTGCACAGGTTCACCAGTTCCTTCTGTATGCCGTCAATGGCATGCAGTTCTATCCCGATAGGAGGGAGAACGGGTACACCGTCCTGCTCGTCTATACCTACGATGATATAACCGCCACCCCAGTTGTGGATGTCGTTGGCGAAAGCACAGGCAGAATGTATCACGTCCTCTGGATTCCATCCACGTTTGAAATCCAGCCGTTCCCATTCCACTGTCTTCCCCCTCAGCAGTTCATCAATGTTTATTGGTAACGCCATATTATTTCACCTTATTATTATTCTATATTGCTTTTACGAATGTCCGTCACTTGCGACACTTTTTCGGAGGCAAAATTACAATATATTTTTTAGAAAGAAGAATAATTTATGGAAAATATGCAATTTATTCCGTTGTTATGCGTATCAACTCTACCTCTTCACCCACGAACGCCCTTCGTTCCTCGAATAGTATAGACCCTTGCTTGTATTGGCAAGCAGTTCTGTACCGGCTTCTTGCAGGTTGAGGAAGTCGCCACAGGAGTTGTTCATGCATCGTGGAGAAAACGAGCGTCCCTCGTTGGTACTGACATAAAGCCCCTTACTGGTGCAAGCCAGCAACTCACGCCCATACACGAGCAAGTCCCTGAATGTGCCATACGAGTTGTTGCTGAATCGCATCACCCAGCTCCTTCCCCCGTTCTGCGAATATTCAACAGTGTTCTTCTGCGTATTGATACGCACGAGTTCCTTTCCTAAGTTTACTATTTGTGGCATAAGCGGATAACAATTTAATGATAGATTCTTTTTATTTCTTCCTTACTGAAAGCCTTGAAGCGGTCTTGCCAATAGCGAGATTTCTCGCCATCAAACTGCTGTCGGTCGATGACAGACTCCCTGTTAGGATGGAGAATGGCATTGTTGCCGTCGCCCATGTGTTCCTGCCAAGTCAGTTCTGCAAATGGTGAGTCTTGTTGCTGCCCGATATGGTGCAACTCGTATGGGTCACCGTTGCTGTCGCGTGGCGGCCATCCTTCGCCTATCAGGTCGGCGTTGTTATAGTCCTGCCATTTGTCCCAGTCGGCAAACTTCTCCTTCAGCCATTCCTGTCGGCAGTTGAAAGCCCGCCAATCAATATCCGTCCTTACAAGAGCCGCCCTTCCGCCAATGCGACGCTCCACAAGCCCTGCTTTGATATAAACCTCCGCCTCCTCACGAGAGTGGAGGAAGCGCACGATGGCATCCGACCACCCCGTGCGCTCCTTGATTTCCTTTTGAAAGTCCATCTGTGATATTTAGAATTAAACAGATGGGGTAAAAGGACTCCCATCTTTCTTTATAAATACTTTACTTATAGCCACTTTCTCTTCTTCTGTCCTTGCCCGCCTCTTAGCTGCAATGACTGCCTGAGCAATATTTTCATATTGAGTATTGGGAGGATTGAACGTGAATTTTTTATTTACTTTACTCTTTAATTCTTCTAGACTCATTACTTGGCCGTCCATATATAATTTTACTGCCAAATCTATAATGTATAAATAGACTTCTTCTTCTATTTCTTTTGCTGATTTCGGGTTCATAATTTTTATATTTTGTTATTTTTATCTATTTGTTCCCACACTTTATTATTATTCTCAACATTGAGGACATCCTTATTGTTTAATGCCGCTTTTATAATTGTCTCGGCATCGAATTCCTTGATGTCCGCAAAAGTTCTGCTTGTCTTTTTCAGCGCATGTTCCGTCGGTTGGCTTTTTCCATCCATCAGTCTTTTAACTGAAGCCTCCGGTGCCATCAGCAGTTTTGCCAAGATTGCAGTGTCGCCCTTCGTTTCGAGCAACAAAAGTTCCAGCCTCTGCGGCATGTCAAGTTTCGAGATAAATGCCTCTGCTCTCTTGCGCTGATCGAAATCACGTATAGAAGCCTGTTTGTCTCCCTTGTTGGAACAACTTACCGCCACAATAATTAGCAAGAAGCATAAAGCGCTTTTTGCTGTTGACAATAATGTTGAGATTAATCTTTTTTCCATAGTCATTATAATTTTTATAATTACTGAATTAATACTTGAGAGTTTTTTGGTGGAAAAGCAGAGCCTCTCCACCATAATGATTACTCTTCATCGAGTTCATCAAGCCCCATCATATCACGGGCATCCTGCATCGTATTGTCGTCAATAACCTGACGCTCTTCTTCTGACATGTTGTCGTATTCTTCGTCAGGAACATCATAGCCTAATCTGTCGTCTCTCATGATTTTACACCTCCTTTCTGTCATTAGCTGGGTTATTAATATTTCTGATAAAATTAATCAAGTCTTGGTCTTTCAAAAGCCTGCGACTTGATTCGTGACGTACATAGAGTTGGTTGCCGTTCAAGAAAACGACTCCTTGATTCCATGCGGGAACGTCTATTCTAAAGAACAACTTATCGTCTATAGTCTTATACCATGTGGTCTTTAAACTGTTTACGAACTGGAAGTTGTTGAATGCCACGTGCATGAGATTGATGAAGTCGGCCTCGAAGTCGTTTCTATTTTGAAATGGAGCTTCATTTTCCAACTCTTCCTCTACTCCGCTGACGGTTCCATCGTTTTTAACGCCAATGTAGATAATACCATCCACGTGCGAGTTACCGAATGCACATATCTCGGAGAAGATATTGTTATACTGAGTCATCCGCTCATTTGCGACCTTCATCGGACAATGTAGGAACGACGATTTGTATTCAATCTGGAATCCTTCCTGTTTGGGAAGCATACGGTCAGAAATGCCGAGGATGTCTAACAGCCTCTGCCGAAGCATGGTCTCGTTGCCAGATTGTTGCAGTTGCATTATCTCCCATAATTGTTCCCGCGTACAAGTCTCAGAAGCCCGTTTCAGTAGTTCGTCGATGGTTATAGGACTGAACAACTGTACACCCTCAAACAAGCTCTCTTTATTCATCTTCCTTACGAGGGTTTTCGAATTGAGCGGAGTGGGTCTTCTCTTGTATTTCGGACCGGGAAATGTTTTCCCCGTCAATTCATCATAAGACAATTGTATGATAGCACCAATTTTGGGCAGTCCATTCTCGTCTATGATGTCACTTGGGAGTTCCACGAAGCTATAGATGCACCACCATGGGCACTCTCCATCTGCGCCGTTCTCTTTTTTATACTTAATATACAGAGAGTTATGTCTTACTTCCGTCTCTGTAATTAATGACTGATAATTCACTCGTGCCATAATGATAATTTTTATACCAATGACCACCAGCCTGCTTATAGCGAGATTTGGATTTTAATTATAGACCGGTCTTGCATTTCCACCTCTCACACCTTTGCGCTTAGGTTATAGTCAAGTTGATGGACATTGGCAATTAATTAAACAATTAGCTTCTTTATCAATGAAGCCGTTTCTTTACCTTAAGCAGATAGCATTAATTATGTCTTGATATCTACTAATCAATGCCCATCCTCCTGTTATAAGGAGCAATGCTCTAATGACCAGTGCTGTTTTCAGAGAAAATGGGACTCCAAAAACACGGCAAACATACCACATAAAGTCTGCTGCTGTTATAGACTTTTTGAATACCAATAATGCCTCGAATACTACGACTATTCCGTAGGCAAAAATGAAGAATGAAATTTTATTCATAATTATATTTTTGTGTCCTCTCAATGAAGGACTTGTTAATAATAAAGGTGCAATAAAGGAATGCACCGACCTCAATTTTTGAAGTCGGTGGCAAAGATACGGCAAAATTCAATAATTATTTTACACGTGTAAATTAATTATTGAGTCTACTTGAAAAAAGTCTCAAATCTTGTTTCTAAATGATAATCTATGGTGATTTTTGCAAAAAAGACTTGTTCAAGTGTACTTAATGTTCTTTTTTTCTTAACTGTCGGAAATATCCTACAGACTTGTTGCTATCCTCTGGCAGAAACAACCTGTCGAGTAAATCGAAGTAATATATACTTTGATTCTCTTTTTTCTTATTGAAAGGTGATTTAATGTCGTGTTCGTTATCAGAGTTTCTAACGTAATCAAATATGAATACTTTCGCATCGATATTTAATCGATAACACATTTCATACATGTCATCTCTATGGATAATTCCGTTCTCTTCCAAAGAACTTATCCAACATTCTATTATATCCTTACTGCCATAAGACTCGCATAAGAGACTATATGCCTCATTAGAAAAATAGGGGATACGCAGATAGTTATCTTTCTTGCCCCATTCTACAGGACGCCCCCTTCCATTCTTCTTTTGATTCTCCCTATCCATAAATTCATTTCCTTTCCACAAGTACTCTTCATAGGTTCTCGAAATCAGCTTTACGGCAAGTGCGGCAACGCTGTTAGTGCTCTCATCATCATTGAGTGTAATCCAAAAGAGCCAATATCGTTTTTTATTGAAATTATCAGTCGGCTTATAGCAACTAAGAAAATCCTTCCATAAAAATGTGTCATTCAGAATGTCTGTAGTCGCCTTTTGTAAGCCAGTTAGACAATTTTCCCTGTCTTCATGTGTTTTCATAAAGATATTGGGCCACTCTTCGCGGAATTTCTCGCATTGCTTCTCCAAGTCGCCAGATGTCACCTCTCCCTTAATGCCATAGTAAATGCCCTCCGAAGGCTTGCCTCGGTGGTATTCAATTATGAAGTCGTAGTCCCGGCCATCAATAGACTTGAAAGGCTTTTCCATATCGTTTGGTCTATACCTATATATAATATGGTTGAAATCGCCCTTGATGTCTTCTCTTACGAAACCTTCCGCTTCCACCAACTGTTTCATCTTGTCGAGATAGAACTGAGTAAATTCGTGGATGAACTCTGCCTGCTTCTTATGTCCAAAGTCTTTATTATACTTGCTATGGAAGACAAACTCCTCAAGCATACTGAATACAATAGGGGCGATGTAATCCATGATATTTTCATTTTCAGCGTCATATACAAATGACAAATTGTAATATTTGAGAAAAGTTTTCTCCTTTTCCTTTTTGCTGAAAAGTCCCCAAGTAAATGGTATTGCATCTGAATTAGGTTTTTCAAACTTAGAGCAGTCGATGTCGCACAACAAGACTGGCTTAGAATTTGTTTGAGCCAAAGATAAAGTGTCTTCTGCTGCATCTCCTATTAACACAAGGACATCAGCTTCATCGGGACTAATTCCAACGACTTTAATTGTGTCTTCTTTTCTAATGACAGAGTCATCGTTCTTCAAATTGTCTAAACCTTTATTCAAGGAAGAAGACAGTTCTTTGGAGGATATAAATATTTGATATTCATTCATAAATTGATAATTTTTGATATTAATAACTCTTTACTATTTTTCAGCAAACAAATATAGATTCTATTGTATCATATTGTGGCAAAGATAAACTATTTTAGAATATCCTCCAAACTATTGTGGAAATATTTTACAATAAAATTATCATAGACGTTCTTATAAGGCTGAAAACCTTATATAATTAGCGACCACGGAAATGGTCTTCCATGATCGCTAAAAATCATACTTTTGTAATTCGCAAACAACTTGGTACTGTAATCATGAAGATTGTGGGAATGTCTTTGGTAATTCTTGTTACAATCCACACAAATTTGGCCTTCATTTGTCATAAACATATTCTATTCAAAAAATATCTTTCTAATTACTTTAGATTATTTTATGCAGGCGCAAAGATATTCGAAAACACCTTAGCGAAATCTGCGTATGACTCTTTTGAAAGATTCTGTTTAGCATACTTTTTTACCTCTATAAACAATTCTTCTTTGGAACTACAATTATCAATAACCTTTGCTAATCCATTATGGAATTTTCCTGAGTATGTTGATCCATGCTTACCACCATATTTGAATACGACTTTTTCTGTATTTTGAACAAGTCGTGTCATGGCTAAAGCCAAATATTGTCCATCTTCTCCCCATTTGGGATTGGTAAGGAAATCTGTAAAATTCTTCGCCATTAACCATTCATGCTTTCCCCCACCATTTCTAATGGAACGATCAACATAACGCCTTATATCTGGATTTGCCATCATTGTCTTTATATTTGTTTGACCTTTCTTCGTCATTGACAAACGAATAAAGAATTCTTGGAAATTACTGCTTCCTCCACCTTTCTGTTTTATGTAGGTTCTTAAAGCTTTCGGGTTCTTTAATAGATAATTAAGTTCCTTTTCTGTTAATTCGATTGCACCTTTTGCCTTTATAGTATTCAACTCTTTTTGTAGTAATGACTTCGCTATTTTTTCTGCTAAATACTTTGACTTAAAGGATGATTTTTTTGCTGCGTTTCTTGCAACTGATTCACCCGCACTATTTCTTACGGCATTTGTATAATTGGACAAACTTGACCTTTTGGCCTCGTTAAATACATTTATTTTAGATTTTCCTATTCTTTTAATTGTATTATCAGAAACAAATTTACTGTATCCAAAGAAAGACTCAATACCTTCTTTTTCCATTTTCTTCATAATGGATTTTCTGAGGCTTTTCTTGACTACCTGCTCGCCTAAAGCTTGACCGGTATATTTCCTACCCGTACGCTCTATACCTTCTTTTAACAACTCTTTTTCACTCCTTTTTGTGGCTGAATGAAGAGCTTCTTTCTTGATAGTTTTCGAAGATAATTTGGAGGCAATCTTCTTGAATGCTGCACTTTGAGAGTACCCGTAGCCTGATACGAATACCGCAAAGAATATGACTGATAGTATCCTTTTCATAGATTCTCAATTATGTGTTGTTTTAATTCATTATTTGACTTATCAATATACTCATGGATTTGCTTTGTCCAATGTACGAGGTAGAAGTTGCGAATCTGATAGGCTAAATCGTGCTGACAAACATACTTAACCATTTCATCGTCATCAATTTTGGCGTTTTTCACTTCTTCCACCATTTTTGAGACATCATATGCTGTACTTCCGACATCGTATAGTGTTGAAGCTCCACCAGAAACGAATCCTAATGCCAATGGAACAGCATAATCCTTAATCGCTTCTGTACATATTTCATCTTTCTGTTTTTGGGTGTAGCTTGATACATGAGCTAAAGTACTTTGAGACAAGCCAATTGTAAAGTTTGGCACAATAATATTCCTTTCAGAATGAAATGATTGACCAATTAAATCATTACAATAATTATTCTGCTTTTCGTCTATCAAAGAGCAATATGATTCAACAAAATCTTTTATATAATTTTGATATTTTGTAGTATCAAACTTACTCCAAAATTTTTCCTTGAAGTCATTACGGTCTCTGCCAAAAAAGAACATAAGTTTTTTTACATTTAATATTCCTCCTGCATAATCGTCCATTATTTGTTCAACATCAACTTCTAAGAGTGAATCAACTCCCATTTCCAGACTTGCCAAATAATGTTTGTCAAACATTTCATGTTCTGCAAGACAAATTGAGTCTACCTCAAGTTCTATCTCGCTCTGAATTTCTTTCGCTTTTTCATCTTTAATAACCTCAACAGATTCATATACAGGAGTATCATAAAGAATCCTTGTCAAATTCCTTAAACTAAAATAGTCACATTCCATCAAAGCAGGAATCACACAATCGGAATAGAGGGAATCAAGAACAGGATTGTTTTCTCTGTTTTCGACATAAAAAGTTGCCCCTTCTTCAGGAGATAATTCCTGAAGTCTTGACAAGGCCTCTTCTCTTGATAATTCGAGTGATCCACATGATATTACACATGAACAAACCACAATCATTGTCAAATAAATTATCTTTATGATTCTTTGATTATTCATAATTGATTTCTTTTGTGAATGATGTTAATTTTTCTAACTCTTCAATAGCTTTGACGATGCTTCCATCGTTAGGTAGCTCATCTTTATCCGTTTTGATATCCAATGAATACCAATTAACCATCTACTTCTTGAAAATTAGTGAATTCACCTGTCTCGTCTTTACTCTTATTCTCTGTCATAAAAACGCAACAATCATGCAGAGTCTTCTTCAGTTTCTTAGCCCCAGGTTTAAAAGTAACATAAGTTAATCCACCAGATATGACACCACCGAGAATTGGAACGATTTTCCCTAAACCTTTGGCGAAGCTTTCCTTGGTCAGTTTTATACCTATCCATTTTGCCACCTGTTTTACTATTGGATATATCACGGTTTTGGTAAGTGCGTATTTGGGAAGGCGTTTTACTATTTCCTTTGCAAAATTATTTGCTAACTCTTGAATAGCTTCGTTGGCAATACCTACTCCCATCATAGCGCCGGCAAACAATGTCATAACATTCTTTGCTTCTTCTGTCAATGCACCATTTTCATCAGTGAGGTCGGGGAAGCCATATAGATACGCCATTTTCTGACTTAATACAAAAACATGAAAGTAATATTGTGCCAAATCAGCAGGTATTGTCGCCGCCATTGACAATCCACCCGGTAAACCTGCTACGGCAGAGAGAGCCGTCACTTTTGTTGTATGACTTTTGATATAAGTGTCAGCAAATCGGTCAATTGTTTCTATTGACAAATAATCTGCAGGCCTCTTGCCGTCTGATATCTGCTTCAATTGTTCTAAGCTGCAAAGATTGCTTAATGCAGCTACAAGGAATTCTTTTCTATTTACTTTTACACCAGGGACAGACATTGCAACAGACATTACCTTATCCCATGTTTGAATTTCTGAACTCATGATATTTCTTGTATTTAGTTATTATTATTCTGTTTCCTCCCATATCCTCCTATACGCCCCCTTGTCAACAAAGCCGAACAGGGATTTAGGCATGGTGTGGCGGCTGCCACACTTGGGGCAGGGCATCGGCGTGGAATATGCCGTGGCTTGCCATTCGATGTCGAGGGCCTCGAAGACGTGGCCGCAGTCATCGCATTTGAATTTTTTCTTTCCTCTTATCATAGTAGTCAATGTTTCTAAGTTAGATATGCTCTGCAAAGATAGTCTATTTATTACAAATGTCCAAGGGAAAAGAAGAAAAAAATCTTCCTTTCCCTAAAATTTAACATTTGCCGAAATAAGTCTTCATGCGTGTAGGCACACATAACAGACTATCTTGACCTACCTATATTTATCCATTCATGTCGATTGCCGCGCAACTTGTGTAACTGATAACCTGTATCCAGTATGTCGCCGAAGGTGGTTCTCTCGGAGGCTATACATGAGCCGGGGGCGTCTCCGGGCTTTTGGGAGGAATTGATTATCTTGTCGCACCATTTGCATTGCCATACGTATATTTCCTCAGGCTTTATCTCCCTATCCACTTTCGACTTGAGTCTCTTTCCCTTATAATCATACAGTGTTTGTGTTGTCACAATATAGCGGGAGTCCTCCTCTGTTTCGACACAGGACAGCACGGAGTCGTTGGGCATATCTATGGCTGTGCCCTGACCGAACTTCCTGAGCTTGTCGGTCTTGGGGTTATATGCGAAGAGCACGAAATAATCACCGCCCAAGACCTGCTCTAATACGGCGATGTTTTTTGTGTCGCACAGAATTCTCAAATCGCACGCCTCGCTATTGTCTATCATATTGTTGATACGTATGGTATCTACAGACGAAGTGGCAAGGTCATACTTGTAGAATTCATGCTTGAATTCATAGCCCTCATTGTCTATATTCTTGTAAAAGACCAAATGCATGTCTTCCTCCGGATTGTCGTATGCCATCAGGAATACCAATGAGTCGGGGAGACTGGTTTGGAACTCGGCGGCAAGTTTATTGTAATCCTTGCAACCGTAAAACACAACAACGCTGATGAACAGAATCATTGTACTTGCCTGTGTAAATAATGCCTTTTTCATATTATTCTCTTATTGATTTCGGCTGCAAAGTTAATACCTTTTTCCGTGAATATTTTACACGTGAAAAATAAAATTACTCATTTCTCCCTAACTGACGAAAATATCCCTCTGACTTGTTGCCGTCCTTTAGCATAAACAACCTGTCGAGCAGGTCGTAGTAATACATTGTGGTGCTCCTCGATACCTTCTTGAATGGTGATTCAATATCATGCTCATTATCTGAGCTTTTAACGTATTTTTGGATGAATTCTTTTGCATCGATATCAAGTCGATAGCATTTGTCAAACAGGGGTTCTTTGTGGATGATTTCTTCTGTTTGCATGAAACCTGTCCAATCGTCAAGAGTTGTCTTGCTGCCATACGACTCGCACAAGAGACGGTATGCCTCGTCAGAAAAATAGGGGATATGCAGATAGTTGTCCTTCTTGTCCCATTTTGGAGGTCGTCCCCTTCCCCTCTTCTTTTTTCCCTCCCTATCCACGAAGGCGGTTTTCTTCCACAGGTATTCCTCGAAAGTTCTCGAAATCAGCTTGACGGCAAGTGCGGCTACGCTTATGATGTCCTCATCATCATTGAGCGTAATCCAAAACAGCCAATACCGCTTTTTGTTAAAATTGTCGGTGGGCTTAATACACTTCAGGAAATCCTTCCATATAAATGAGTCATTAAGGATATCCGTGGTTGCCTTTTGCAAGTTGGTAAGCAAATTCCTGTGTGTGTGTTCTTTCATGAATATGTTGGGCCATTCCTTGCGGAACTCCTCGCATTGCTCTTCCAGTTTGTCATCCTCCTGTTCTTCTCCCTTGACGCCATAGTATATTCCCTCGGAGGGCTTGCCGCGGTGGTATTCGATTACGAAGTCGTAGTCGCGTCCGTTGGCAGAACGGAATGGCTTGCTTGCATCCATGGGCCTATACCTATATATGATATGGTAGAAGTCGCCCTTGATGTCTTCGCGGACGAAACCGTCAGCTTCCACCAGTTTCTTCATCTTGTCAAGATAGAAACGGGTGAACTCGTGGATGAACTCAGCCTGTTTCTTATATCCGAAGTTGGTGTTGTACTTGCTGTGAAACGAGAATTCCTCAAGCATGTGGAATACAAGAGGTACGATATAATCTGCAATCTTCTCATTGTCAGTATCATAGACAAATGACAAGTTGTAATGCCTAAGAAAAGCCATTTCCTTGTCCTTGTTGTTTTTGCCGAACAATCCCCATGTATATGGGATGGTGGCATCTATGCCGTCAAGGGCAGCCTGCGGGCAGTTGATGTCGCACAGCAATGCCGGTTTGCCTGCTGCTTGTGCCCGAAGTCTTGCTTCTTCCGCCTTGTCTCCTATTCCCACGAAGACATCTATGCCGATACTGGCATCAGATGATGTCAGCACTGTAATGGTGTCATCCGATGTTATCACCGAGTCATCACTTCTCAGTTCTTTTATCTTCCCTTCAATGTCTGAAGCTGACACCCCTGTATCTTCAGACAAAAGGAGTATATTGTATTCTCTCATAAGATTGTCTTCTTGATAATATTGCTTATACGGGTGCAAATATACAAAATATGGGCACTGCCTCTACACTGATGGCACAGACCACGGTGAAGGGTAGGGTGACCGACCAGAATGGTGAGCCGGTAATCGTATAGACGGTGTCGCTCAACGGGCAGACAAAGAGTCTGTCAGTCACAGATGTCAATGGTTCGGCTCCAGAAACATGAGTTCCCTTACAAAATGCGGCCATGTCGGTTCGCCGAGTTGGGGCGCATATTCAAATCCCTCGTATGAGAAGCCGCTAAGGTCGTTGGGCGAAGTGATGCGGTTGGTGAGGATGTATCTCAACATCGCGCCACGGCATGATTTTGCCCATACAGCCTGCATCTTGAGGTTGCCGTTCTTCTGACGCACGTAAAACAGCGGATGCACCACGGTGACCTCCTGGCAGACACGCTTCCAGTCGAAGAGATGTTCGTATTCTTCGGTGGAGAGATGAAGCAGAATGCCGTCATCGGCCTTCACGCTGTCAATGAGAACGTCGGTGAGGGTGTCGCGCCAGAAACGGTTGACGGGAATGTCTTCGGCTGAAGGCAGATGCACGCAGTGCTCCATACGATAGGGGACAACACCGTCCATCGGGCGGAGCAATCCATAAAGGAAACAGGTTATCCATAGGTGGTCTTGTGCGAACTTGAGGTCGGCGTCGTCGAGGGTGTGAGCCTTGAGATGCTTGTAGGCCTGTCCGTTGTATGCCATTATTGCCGGCATCTTCTTGGCAGTGAAGAAGTTCTGGTATCGCTGCCAGTTCTCGGCAGCCAAGGAGCGGCTGCAGTCGAGTTCGCTTTCCAGTTTGTCGATGTCCATACCCGCCATGTCCAATGCTATCTGGTTGGCGATGCTTTGGAATTGTGGTTCAGTCCACGGCAGTCTTTCAGTCCTGTCGTGCATTATCTTAGCGTTTGCAATCAGTATCAGCATATTTGTTATCTTGTTCTTAGTAGTATATTCACTTTTTTATATTTAGAAGCATTATTTCCTAAAGCAGAGGGCACATGTATAGAGGCAAAAATACTAAATTGTCCTCTTCCTTCAGGTCGGCAGGATGAATCACGTATGCCGTCGAGAGACAAGAACCGTATTTGGCAATGCACTTCCTGAGCGAGGTGAGGGTATATCGCGCGGATGATTTCACCTCAATCGGCGAGATGTTGTGCCTTGTGGTTATCTTGCTTTTGGCTATCAGAAAGTCAATTTCCATTCTTGAATCCTTGTCTGTCATCGACGAATTTGAATAGAAGAACAGCTTGTGGCCCGCAGTGCGCAGCATTTGTGCCACGATGTTCTCGACAATCATTCCGCTGTTCATCTCCAGTTTGTCAAGCAAAATCTTCCTGTATAAGTCCTCGCTGACTATTTCGTTCGCATCGAAGGCATGGCTGATTAGCAATCCTGTATCAGCCATATAGCACTTCATGGTATTGGTGTCCTTGTTGAGGTTCATGCCCACATTCGGTTCTGTCGTGTTGTAACAGCTGTTGATTATCATGGCATCGTCAAGCCAGAAGAACGCCGTCTCATAGTCCCTTGCCCTTGCACCTTCTTTCAGGGCAGAGAGCCGGAATTTCTTTTCGTGCTTCTGCAGTTGGGATGGTATCTCCTCAAAGATGCTCTTCACCTTTGTGTCATATCCTTTGGCATATTTTGAGATGTCGCTGCGGTATAGCTCGAGTATTCTGCGCTTTAATTTATCTACCTTGGCAAAATCCCTTGTCTCCACATATTTCTCCACAGCCTGCGGCATTCCGCCCACTATCATGTAAAGTCTGAAATAATCCATGGCTCTCCTGTGCATTAGCTGTCCCAATGGCTTCTTCCTCTCAAAACAGTCCTTGATAAACGGCATGAGCATCTCTTCGCCCATCGCCCAAAGGAACTCTTCGAAATCCATGGGGAACATCTTTATATGCTCTTCTTCCGACGGGATGACAATCCCTTCCACGTTCTTCTTTATTGATATGAGTGAGCCTGTTTAAATGTAGTCATATCGTCCGTCTTTGACAAGATATTTTATCGCAGCCCTTGCCTTGGGATATTGCTGAACCTCGTCAAACACTATAAGCGTGTCTCTCGTGTAAAGTGTTTTGCCAGTATAATTACTGAGATACGTAAAGAATCTGTCAAGATTGTCAAGGTCGTTTTCAAACAAGTCCTTGATTGATTTCGACACTAAGTTGAAATCCAATATTACATAGCTACGGTATTCTTTCTCAGCAAATTGCCTTACGATATAGCTTTTGCCTACACGCCGTGCCCCGTCTATGAGCAATGCGTATTCCCCATTGCTTTCGTGCTTCCATTCCAGCAGTTTATTGTAAATCTTTCTTTTCATTGCATTACACCAAATTGAGATTATCAAACCGTGTCAACCGCACCAAATTGAGATTATCGGATATGCGTATTTTACACTAAATTGAGATTATTGACGTTGCAAAGGTACAATATATTTCCTGATTTAGCAAATATTTCTTGTTTAATAATGTTAATGCGACAACAACCGATTTTCATATTAATTTGTATAAGAATGTGATGCTGTTATCCATCTCCGTAATGGCTCTTACGGTCTCATAGAGATTAAACTTGGAGGAGAAAGACTGATAGAGGAAGGCGCGAAAACGCTAAGCGCGCAATTAAAATCGCTATTGGATGGGGCGGTTCACTTCCCCGTCACTAACTTCAGCAATGCCTCGAACTTCTCGAGGTCGCGTGGATCGGCATTGATATCGAATAGATTGCCCTGCTGGTCGAACAGCTTGTATGTTGGGAATGAGTTCACCTTGAGATAGTTCTCTATAGCTTTCTGCTGGGTAGCAGGGAGATTGTAATGCACTACATTGTCACCCGTTACGTTGTATTCCTTGATGATATTCTTCCAGCTCTCGTCAGGCGATCTGTTGGCGAGGTAGAGATAGACTATAGGATAGTCCTTCAGGCGTTCATATTCTTCCTGTGAGTGTGAGAGAGCCTCCTTGCAAGGACCGCACCATGTGCCCCATATATCAAGCAGAACGAGTTTGCCTTTGTAAGGTTCAATGAGCTTTCTCATTATCTGCTCGCCCTCACTGAGATTCTTTATATCATCGTTGGACTTAAGGTTATCTGTTGATAGCACACGCTTGCCGATGGCCTCATACTTGTCGTTGAGTTCGAGGATGGCTTTCTTAGCAGCCTCATGCTGGATGTTTGCGTCTGCAAATTCAAGGAAGTGAAGCTTCAATGGTTGGCGCTCATGGTCGATGTAAGCATATAACATCGTAGCAATCGCAATATCCTGCTGAGTCTTGTTCCAACCGAGGGAGTCGGCAGCGGCAAGCAGACGCCTGTAGTTATAAGTATCAACGATAGGAACAACGATATCCTGTACCCCATCACGCGTCAAGATGGAATTAACTTCCTTCACTACTTTGCTGTTGTTAAACTCATCGAACACGCTCTGCTTTAGGCTATCGGGTGTCTCTGTCAGTTTCTTCTTGAAAGCTCTGTAGGCTGCAGGATGACTGTTAATGAGCGACATTTCTTCATCGCTGAGTTTGAGCTTACCTTCTTTGTTTGCTCTCTTAAGGGCATAGATAGCGGGCATCTCATCCGTCTCAGGCAGATGCGAGAGCAAGTCATGGGCATAGTCCCGAATAAAAGTGGTATATCTGTTGCCAAGAGCGGTATATGGTTCTTCTATCTTGTTCCAATAGTTCTCTGTCACATGGTCAACGTACTCCTTCGGGAGAGTAAATTCCGGCACCATGAAACGGCCTTGCATCAATACACTTCCAGCGGTAGCTATCATCTCATTACGGAGGAGATTGACTGTTCGTGTTGATAGTGTAGGATGCTCCTTGCACAGAGCATCAAGCTTTGCTAATGCTGCATTATGAAGACTGTCGCAGTTGGCAAGATAAGGCATTGCACCACCTAACTCACGCAGTTTCTGATAGTTGCCATTCTCGTAGTAGGAATAATTGCCGAGCCATTCATTCTGAAGACGAGCGTTGCATCCCATCACGAGTGTCTTGTCCTCAGCAAAGTCCTTAAGGAGGATGTAGGTCTCACCTGGCTCTGCTATGAACATAACGTTGCTTCTACTCCAGTCACAATAGAGCATCTGGGTATTCTCCACTGGCATACGGAGTGTGAAGAAGCCCATGGAATCAATCTTGGCAGAGTACATTTTCTTACTGTCGGTAAAAATACTTTCGTATCCAGTTTCAAATTCTCCACTGAGGTCACGTATCTCCTTCGGCATATCCTTGTACCAACCGATGATGGTGATGCTGTCGCCTGTACGATATCCATTGTCCGCCAGTTTGCTCGTCGTGTCCTTGGTAGGGTAGTCCGGAAGATAGTTGCTTGTGATATAGCTGCAAACCGCCTTCTCCTTACCTGTCTTTATGGTGCGGGTGTTTCCTTTTGCCTTGCTGATATTGATAGTGATGGTGTCAGCCCCGTTGTGTGCGTAGATGATGTAAGCCCCCTTTTTCTCTGTCTGCGAAGTGATGATCCACACCTTATTGTCATATACCAAGTGGTTCTTTCCAATGCCAATCATCCAGTCGCCAGTTTTGTCGTTGCGCCAGTAAGTGTCGTTGATGCAGTCCTTCATACGATTACGGTCGCGTATATCATTGATGGAGAATGCGCCAGGCATGTTGAATGTCACGGATTTCACATCCTTTGGCAGAGGGGTGAATATCAAATGAAGATCCATTTCGCCCGATGGAGGAACGGTAATGCCGGCATTTAGCGCATAGTCCTTTATGCCTTTCACCTTATAATCCTTGCCGTCAGCCTGCAGCATAGTCTCACTTGAAAAACCGACTTGCTGTCCGCCAGCGAAGGTTAGGTGGAAAGTAAGCACAGTGGCAGTGTCGCAGAACTCAACCTTGCTAATGGTCAACCTTTGCGTAATACGATTATATGCTGTAAGCGGTTTTTCCCATACAATAGTCTTCTGTGCCATAATGCCCACAAAACCGAGCATCACAAGCAATGTCATTACAAACTTTCTTTTCATGTCTTTTATTTGAATATTGATTTCGCAACACTATTATAATTTATGTCCACAACGAAGTGATGACAATTCTTTGCTTGTCAATGTCTGTTCCTTGCCTTTGATTTCTATTGTCATAATTCAATTGATTCTAATGGTTCATAATGTTGCAGGCTGCAAAATTAGGGATAAATATCGGAATCTCAAAATCTTTATTGTTAAAATATCACTTTCATATATAATTAATGCGAATAGTTTTTATAAAATGCGAAAAGTATTGCCAATAAACCATAAATCAAAGCAAAAAAAGATTAATCCCTTGCTAATTTGGTTCTTTTTTTGTACTTTTGCCGAAAAAGAGAACGATGCCAAAGATATTTGAGTATTTTGGATTGATATTCCTATTCTATTCGAATGAGCATGAACCTATTCATGTTCATGTTATGAAGAATGGACAAGAAACAGTGTTTGAGATACTGCTTCAAGGAGGTGAATTGTCAGAGTTGAGAATAAGAAATTCTAATAAAATGCTATCACTTAGTGACAAAGACCAAGCAATAGCTGAGGCTTTTGTTAGAAAATACTATAAAAATATAGTAGAAAAGTGGGTGAATTTCTTTATATATAAGAAAAAAGTACGTGTAACAAAAATAACCAAAAGAATATGAGATTGACAATAACAGCAGCAAAATACGTGGCTCCTCTTTCCGTTGAACTTACTTTCAGCGATGGGGCTATACAGGTAGTGGATGTGGGGTCTTTTATAAGAAAGAATCCTCACCCCCAATACAATTCTTATCTCGATGAAAAGAAATTCAAAAAATTCAAGTTGGAAATGGG
>SAMEA3663208__coassemble_144_pt1 | contig 35453 bp, 26 predicted proteins | sample SAMEA3663208__metabat2_low_PE_010 | metagenome-assembled genome bin SAMEA3663208 (sample SAMEA3663208) | pig gut metagenome | biome: pig gut; feature: pig-associated habitat; material: faeces | place: China | collected 2013
ATGACGAGGGTGCGAAGGGGGCTGGTTAGAGTGAGATTGGAGGGGGTGTAGGTGGCGGTAGGTAGTGTAGGGTTTGGAGGGGGTATTGTCGAGGTTGGTGGTGTAGGTGATGTAAGGGGTGTAGGTTTGTTTACGGGCAGCGTGTCTTGGGGCACTGCCTTGCGGTGTGCCTGACGCTGCGTGATGGTGTTGAACTGGGCGAGTGCGGTGGTGGTTGACCAGAGGAGCACTGCTATGGTGATAAGTAAATGTCGTTTCATGATGCAAAGTTACGGAGGGTTGAGGGATTAAGAGTGATGGACGAGGGATAATGTTTGTTGTTCTAACAAAATATAGCAAAGATGTCCGATTTTCGACGAATAATCGGACATAATCCATAATATTTCTCAAATTTTCTATGTGACGTAAACGGCTTTATATTAGGTATAAAGAATGAATCGTAACTTTGTTGCGTTTTTGAATAATCATCAATTAAAACGTATATAAACAAGAATGAAGCAAGTACGATTTGAAGAGAGCGAGGCGCCTTATCAGACACTGGCTCGTTTTGGTCTCACACAGGAGAAGATTGAAGACCTGCCCATGTGGGCGTTGGAAGATATTGGTCAGGGACGACGTTCGCCGCTGCTGCCTATTGAGGTGACTAATGAGGAGGGCGAGACATTGAAGAGCCGCACCCGATTTGCGTTAGTCCGTATGGAGGACGGCAAGGTGGATGTGGTGTTCTATCCGCAGTTGGAGAAGTCGCCATTGGAGGCTTTTACTCAGGAACAGCAGGAGGATTTGCTGGCTGGAAAGGCTATCCTTGCCGACGTAAAAGATGCGGAAGGCAGAAGCAGCAAGGCTTTCGTGCAGATTGACACGGAGACTAATCAGGTGATGTCGGTGCCTACGCCTGTCATCGGGCGCAACTTGGAGGTGCTGAAGGATGAACTGAAACTGAGTTCGGCAGAGCTGACCGTGATGCAGAAGGGTGAGCCACTCACGCTCATCATGGAGGACGAACAGGTGACGGTAGGCATTGACCTGAATGACAAGACCGGCATAAGGATTAACCAAGGTGACAGTCAGAAGTGGAAGGAGAACACCAAGCGAGAATGGGATAAGTACACATTTGGGTGTTACGGCTGTTGGGTCATGGGTGATGATGGCAATCTCGACTATGTGCCTGAAGAAGAGTACACGGAAGAGCTGTGGAATGAACTGAACAGCAAGAGCAGAGCCAAAGCCATGAAGCTTTGAGCTATGCCGAGTCGTGAAGTTCGAAGACGAAGTCAACGAACAGAAGAAGAACGGAGAGAGCAACAGGGCGGCATTTGGAAGATAAAGCAACTCGCCGCTGACACGGCGAGCACGGGGCTGACGGGATGATAACGGAAAGCCCGGAATAAACGGAATTCCCGGAATGAGCGGAAATACCAGAAACCCGAAAGCAAAACTTTCGGGAACGGTGGCGCAATAAACGACAACAGAGACAACGTGGACAACGATAATAAGTCCCTGTTATAGAAAGTATTTATCAAGTATGTTTCTGTTGTAAGAAAACAGCGTATGGTAAAAGGATATGAAAGCAAGTTTCTGTTGTAAGAAAGCAGTGTATGCTAAAAGGAAATAAAAGCAAGCTCCTGTTGTAAGAACGGAGTGTGCATAAGGAGAGATATATGTTCCTGTTGTATCGATATTCATCATTACGTGAGTGAACACATTATTAATATATAAGCGGAATAACATTATAGTATATGGCAGCAAATAAATATTATCCAGAGGATGTGCTCGTCGAGAAGATACAAAGCGGCGAGTACGGATGGTTGGAGTATGTCAACCATCATTCTGCTGAATGGCAGGAAGAATATGAGAACTATTGTCTGAAGAACGGACTCTGCATTTGTGAAGAGAGTGCGGAGCAGTTTGTCCATCACAAGGATGAAGAACTGGAGAAGGCCATAGAGAATGGAGAAGCATAACAACATAGCAATATGGCGATAAGAAAGAATACGAATCCCCAACAGATGGACCTGCAGCCAGAGATGCGTGACCTGCTCATGCGCAATGGTATGCAGGCTCATGTGGTGAGTAATGGCAGCGGGTATCAGTTGGTAGTGCAAGGTCATGACAGTCCGCTGCTCACCTATTACATCACAGAGAAGCAGATGTTGGCTCTGACCGACTGGGGAACGAATCATGCCAACAAGTTAGCCTACAATACCTTCACGGGCATTATGGGCAACGACTTCTATATGCCCAAGAACTTCGTTCATGCACGTAATGCCAATGGTCGTGTGGCTATGGGGCTGCACGGTTATCGTGTCGGTATCGGCGAGTATGGACGGATGGGGCGCATCGGTATGCCACCACCCTTCTTAGGTTGGACTCCACGCAGTCAGGAGGGATTTCATCTTCGCAGGGTTGGAGGACGATTGTTCTTTCCCGAAGCCCCGATTGTGCCAGAGAGATGGGACGGCAGAATGAAGCCTGGCGAATTGCAGAGCGGCGGTTACGGGTTCTACTACAAGGGTCAACAGCAGAGTTATAGTGCACAGCAACAGGATGTGCTTAAGGATTTGGAAGGGATTATCACACCATCCATCTGCCGCCCGAGAAGCACGGAACCAGCCAAGCCTTACAACGAACTGATCACCTCGTCGGTATATTTCACCAATGAGAAGTGGCAGGAGTGTCTGGCTTCGCATGGTATCATCATTGATGAGAATGCGAAGACACTGACTGTACAATCAAACAGTGTCAATGCTGACATAGTGTATGACCTGACGGATGAGGAAGTGAAGACCCTTACGTCCAATTCGATAAAAGAAGACCCATTGGCATGGCGACTTGACGTGATAAACGAAATCATTGAAAAGGACTTTGCTGACAAATTGACGATTGATATGCTCAACAGTAAGGAGCGCATCGACCTGCATCTGCATCCTGAGGTGGAGCAAGACCTGCAGGAACGTCAGCAGGAGGAGCATCAGTTGTTCATGCCCATGATGGAGGATGAAACTGTCAGACGCGGCGTGTTGCAAGGCGATGCCATGGTGAGAGGTGAAGACCTTGCCTTGCTCAATGAGAACAAAGGCTGGTATCGTGAGGGAGCGCATGGACGTGAGGTGGAAGTCGGTGATATTATGGTGGAGAAAATACCTCCAGCAGAGGGAGATAAGAAAGGCGAAGACAAGTATCGCATGACCGCCATTATTAATGGTGAAGCCATCACGCACGAAATCAAGCAGAAGGACTACGACAAGTTTTTGGCGGTGGATGATTACCATCGAATGAAACTGTTCTCTAAGGTATTCAGCGAGGTGGATATGAAGACACGTCCCGAAGCCAATGCCGGACTGGGCACGAAGATACTGGCGGCACTGACGGCAGGAGCGGTCGTTACGGCAGAGGTGGCGCATGACATGAACCACCATCATCACCATCCAGCCCCAGAATTGTATGCAGAACATCATGGAGGTCCACGTCCTTACTTCAAACCTGGTGTGGATTCGCCACAGGAGATTGCGGCAAGGTATTTTGAGGCAGAAGCCAATCATGTTGCTACGGAGATAAGACGAGGATATTGAGAAATGAAGAGACCATAGACTCGCCGTTGAAACGGCGAGCACGGGGGCTGATGGAGATAACGGAAATTCCGGAATACCCAGATGCCCGAAAGCGAAACTTTCGGGAACGGTGGCTATCGTAGAGACATCGAAGACGAAGTCAACGGAGTCTTTATATACGACAACATTGACAACGAAGGACAACAAAACAGGAAGATAATATGGCGGAAAAAGGGAAAGCGAACGAGCTGACATACGATGACTTTCTGGATAGGTTGAGCATACAGGAAGTGCTGGTGGACGCAGGGTATCATCTGAACAAGAGGGATGGCTTGCGTTATCCATCGTATGTGCGTACTGACAGTGAGGGCAGACGGGTGCGTGGTGATAAGTTCATCGTCACGCAGAACGGGAAGTGCTGCTTCCAACCGCCGCAGCAGAAGGTGTATAATGTCATTTCGTTCATCAAGGAGCATCCTGAAATGTTTTCAGAGAACAAGGCAGGAATGTCTCCTGACCGCCTTGTCAACCTTGTCTGCAACCGACTGCTCAACCAACCCATCGAGGACAGGCCATCGAAGATTGCTGAGCCGAAAAAGGACATCAAGCCATTCAACTTGAATGATTACGACATCCATAAGTTCAATCCGCAGGACAGGGAGACGCAGAAGAAATTCTATCCCTATTTCAAGTTCCGAGGCATCGACCTCTATACGCAGTATGCCTTTCATCGGCATTTCTGTTTGGCTACCAAGCATAGGACGGATGGACTCACCTTTGCCAACCTTGCCTTTCCGCTTGTACTGCCCAAGTCACCCGACAAGACCGTGGGGTTTGAGGAGCGAGGACGACCGAAGATGGATGGCAGTGGCGGCTATAAGGGCAAGGCAGAAGGAAGCAACAGCAGTGAAGGACTGTGGATAGCCAACCTAACAGGAAAGCCGTTGGAGAAAGCAAGCGAAATTGTATGGTTTGAGAGTGCCTACGATGCCATGGCTGAGTATCAGATAAACCCTGTGAAGATGGTGTATGTATCGACAGGCGGCACACCCACTGAGGGGCAGATGCGAGGACTACTGTCCGTCACTCCCAACGCACGGCACTATTTGGGGTTTGACAAGGACGATGCAGGGCGGCAGTTTGTGGCAAACTTCAGGAAGGTGGCGGCAGAGATGGGCTTCCGTCACGAGCATGTGCAAGCCTACCATCCATTGGGTTGTTACAAGGACTGGAACGATGCGCTGCTCAACAAGAAGTCGGCAGAACTGATAGCCAAGGGCGAGCCAGACACCTTCGACTATGCCGAGTTCATCGCAGCCGACAAGGCAGAAAAACAAAGGGAAAAAGAAGAAAAGAACACATATCATAGAAGCGTATGAGACAAGAAGATAATAGCATCATCACCTTGTGCCCCAGCATCGGACAGTTTTTCATCAACGAACTGCCTCTGTTGCTGTTGTGCGTGGCAATGCTCCTAATCGGAGGATTGCCCGGTTGTGCATATAGTACCCTGTTGCTTGTCTTCAGCCTCCTGTTCTCCCTCTGTTTACTCTACCGATTCATCTATCTGAGGAGTATCCGCTACCATATCGGGAGCGAGCAACTCATCTGTGAGCACGGAGTGTTTCAGCGAAACGTGAACTACATGGAGCTGTACCGAGTGGTGGACTTTGCCGAGCATCAGACATTGATGCAGCAGTTGTGCGGACTGAAAAGCGTGACCGTATTGTCGATGGACAGAACGACTCCGAAACTGGACATGACAGGCATCAGCAAGAGTTACGACGTGGTGAGTGTGATAAGGACAAGAGTAGAAACGAACAAACGAAGGAAGGGAGTATATGAAATCACGAATCGTTAAAACCATTGTGACCGCCATCGTCCTGTGCGTTGGTATCGCTCAGGAGGCAAAGGCGCAGTTGACAGCCTCCAATCCTATGGAATGGATGGCACTGGCAGAGGGTAACGAAGCCATCAACGGTGAGATAGAGGAGGAAATCAAGGGTCAGACCAAGACCGCCCTGTTGCAGAACACCATCGCCGCAGAGTTCACAAAGATACACGAATGGGAGAAGAAGTATAACAGTTATCTGAAGACCGCCAGCGGTTATGCCTCTTCCCTCAAAGCCTGTACTTACCTGTACGACGATGGCGTGAAGATATTCATTACCTTGTGCAAGATGCACAAGGCCATCAGCAACAATCCACAAGGCATCGTCGCCACCCTCTCGATGAACAACCTGTATATGGAGACCGCTACGGAACTGGTGTCTGTCTTCACGTTGCTGAAAGATGCCGTCGCCAAGGGAGGAACGGAGAACATGCTGACGGGAGCGGAAAGGAGCAAGGCGCTGTGGGCATTGAACGATAAGCTGAGTGCCTTCAGTAAGAAACTGCATAGGCTCTACCTGTCTATACGTTATTACACCTTGACCGATGTATGGAACAGCGTGACGGCAGGGATGATAGACCGAAGCAATGGGGAGATAGCGGCTCAGGCATTGGGCAGATGGAGACGGGCGGCGAACGTGATTGGGGATTAACGACAATAGGGACTACAAGGACAAAACGGAAAGCCCGGAATGAACGGAAAGCCCGGATGCCCGAAAGCAAAACTTTCGGGAACGGTGGCACATAGGCGACTGAAGGACTCGCCGCTGACACGGCGAGCACGGGAGCTGAATCAAAATATAATAATCATGAACTGAGGGAAATAAAAAAAAGAAAGCATGAGAGTAATGTTGATATTCATATTCTTGTTGTCATCCTTTGCGAGGGTACGGGCGCAGAATGACCCCGTCCTTGCAGGGATGATTTACTCGTACACGGAGAAGGCAGAGAAGGAGCTGAAGAACCAGGAGAAGGTAATGATGCTCATCTCTACGGGGCATATCTGGACTAAGGAGGAGGTGGAAGGCACCACCGACCTGCAGCGGGAGTTCAACAACTACTTGGATTCCTTTCGCTCCATAGTCAGTTATGCCGCACAGATATACGGATTCTATCACGAGATAGGTCAGTTGGTGGATAACATGGGAGGATTGGTGGCGCAGTTGGATGCCCATCCTGCTAATGGACTTGCCGTCGCCCTGACAGCCAAGCGCAACAAGATATACCGCGAGCTGATCATGAACAGCATCGAGATCGTGAATGACATCCGCATGGTGTGCCTGTCGGGCAACAAAATGACAGAGAAGGAGCGTGTGGAGATAGTTTTTGGCATTCGTCCAAAACTGAAGAAGATGAACAAGCAGTTGAAGCGACTGACGAGGGCAGTGAAATACACCACCATGGGAGATGTCTGGAGGGAGATAGACGAAGGGGCGAGACCCGCCAAAGCGAATAAGGCCGAGATAGCAGCTGCTGCCAAGAGGCGGTGGAAGCAGGTGGGGAAAAACGTGAAGCCGTAGAATAAGCCTAAAAAAGAAATCCGAAAGCGAAACTTTCGGGAACGGTGGCTATTTCTACGACAACAGAGACAACTGATACAACAAACATCATAAAATAAAGAGATATGGGATTTTGGAGTTCATTATTGAAATACGGTGGTCAAGCCGCCGGGGCAACGGGGCGCACTTTGGGCGGTGCCATTGTCCATCCTCAGCGGACGCTGACAGGTGCGGGCAAGGCGATGAAGACAGCTGCTGTAGGCAGTGCCGCCGGGTATGTGACGTGGGAGAAACTGACCACGGACAAGAGTGTGGCACGTATTGTGGGCGATGCCGTCATCGGCGAGGGTGCCACGGACACTGTTGCGCAGACTGCCGGTGAGGTGCGTGAGCTGACGGGCAAGGCTGGAGAAGCTGTGGATGCAGTGAATAATGCGGCAAGCAATGTCGATAGCAAGTTCAGCGGCATCGGCAACTTCTTCAAGAACATGTTCGGAGGAGGTGGCGGTGACATGATCGGCAACTTCTTCGGGAATATCGGAAGGGGCAATGTGTCGGGGATGAGCATCGTCGGACTGGTGGCTGCCGCCTTCATGGTGTTCGGACGCTTCGGGTGGCTGAGCAAGATTGCTGGTGCGCTGTTGGGGGCGATGATTATCGGGAACAACTCCAAGGTGGCCCAAGCATTGCCAAACGGAGGAGCATCTTCGCATGGGCAGGAGATGGCACAGGCTGAGACGCAGAACAGAGGGATGAGGAGATGACTCGCCGTTGAAACGGCGAGCACGGGGGCTGACGGGGATAACGGAAAGCCCGGATGCCCGACAATGGAATTGTCGGGAACGGTGGCTCTTAATGACGACAACAGGGACAACAAAAGACAACTATGAGCATCTGTTGTAGATAAGTATTTTGTACGAAAACATCAAGAAGCCACTGTTTTTGAAGCAAGTGTACACATGTAGAAAAAAAATAAAATAAGAATGAGATATACAGAAGAAATGATACTGAAATCGGACAGCGGGTATTGCATGCCGTTTGAGGAGCCGACGAACAAGGACGTGGAGATGTCGTTGGGGTATGGCGAACAGAAGCATCCTGTGACGGGAGAGACGTTCTTCCATCACGGAATTGATTTCTCGGTTAACCATTACCTACTTTCGGCGGTGGCTACGGGTACGGTGTCTGCCATCGGGTCGGACGCTACGCATGGCATCTACCAGACGGTGAGGTACGGGAAATACGAGGTGACGTACAGGCATCTCTCCAATGTGTTTGCCAACTTCTGCCAAGGTGTGAAGGCTGGGCAGACCATAGCCGCGAGTGGTGACCTGCTGCACATGGAGGTGAGGTTTGACGGAGAGGAAATCAATCCGTTGGAGTTCCTTACCATGCTCTACGGTAACATCAAAGCCATGGAGAACAATGCACGGCTCAAAAAAGGAGGCATGGACGGCATCGAGCTGGACGGGGCTGGACTGACCATCAACACCGCCTTCGAAAGTGACAGGGCTGAGATAGAGACTCTGATGCTTCGCTTCCTCCCCTCCTACTTCGAGGACCTGCAGCATGGTGCGTACTGTTTGCCTGAGCATACGGAGCAGTCGTTGAGGAATATCTTTTCCTTGGGAGCGAGCAAGCATTATTTCTATGAGAGTATGCCGAGTATGGCAAATCCCTTGGGCATTGGTCGCCGTAGTCTGCCGTTGGCTACCAAGGTGCAGAACCTGTTGATTGCCGACTTCCTCAACTATCTCGCCTTGCGTCATCAGGTGTATCTCTCCACGATGGACGAGGCATTAAAAAAAAACTCCAAGAGCAAAGCCTGACGCATGAGTGGTCGGGCGGCTATGGCATCATCGACCCATTGGTCGACTTGGACGTGGATATCCAGAGCTTCGACATACCGAGGATGGTGAGCGTCTATCCCGACCGGGCAGGCGTGAGATGGTGGACAAAGGCATGGTTCAATGGCAAGGAGGAAGGTGAACCATCTGTGGAGATAGAGGAACGCATGGCCGTGCAGTTCATAGACAGGCAAGTGGATAAGGACGAATGGCTGGAGGAGCATTATCCCAAGCAGATGGAGATATACCACAACGCCATCGAGCAGACGAAGGAGCAGATATTGAGGCAGAGTATGGTGTAGGCCCGAAAGCAAAACTTTCGGGAACGGTGGCTCAATAAGCGACAACGGAAATGAGGGAATAGAAAAAAATGAGAAGGATATGGCAGTAAAGAACGGACAGCGATTTGCGGAGATAGAGCGTCTGATGGACGACTATTTCGGGTGTCACCTTGCCCCTGTGATGGGTAAGGTGCGGGATGGGCTTGCAGAGAAGCGGGCGGATGAGCTGCGGAGGTACCAGGACAGTGCGGCTGGAATCCTGCGGTCGTTGGCTACTGCCAATATGCCCGGTGATGACCCATATGCCACGCTGAGGGTCACAGGTGAATGGAGCAGCAAGACTACAGAGGACTATTTGGCGATGTGCAAGAAAGCTATCACTGGCAACAAGGACATGCAGCGCGACCTGGCTTTGATGGCAGAGGAATGGCGCAAGGCTGTGGTGGCTGAGGTAGGGCGCGAGCGTTACGATGCGCTGTCGGAGCGGTTGGGGTGTGATTTGGCATACGCCTATATCGACCACCGCATGGAGCAGCTGATGATAGACAAACTGGTGAAGAAGCAGATGCCGAAGTCCTCCGTTGACTATATCCTCCGCAAGGCAGGGCAGAACAGCCTGTTCGGGCTGCCCTACGAGTTGAATAAATCTCCCCTTGCCGCAGAGATAGAGGCCAAAAGGGAAGCCGCCTATAAACCATCGAAGACAGAAAAGGCTGCGGGATGGGCATTAGGGACTGCCGCCGATGCCGTGACCATGGGAAGCGCAGGCAGTTGGAGCAGTCTGGCGAAGTTTGTGGGTGCAGACCTGCTGCTGAACGCCGGTATCGACCAGATGCAGAAAAAAAACACTGACATGTCAGTGTCCGTGGAACAGTGCATCAGTCAGGCGGTCTTCGGTGAGAAGCAGAATGTCTTCCCTCGTTTGCGTCGTGAGGGCAAGGCTATCAACAAGCATGAGAACACATACATCGTACAAATGAACAAGAATCTGAACAAGAAGATACCCACAACAAACATCACATTTATGAAATGGGGAGAAGGAAACGAGCAAGCGAACACCCGAGCAGACGGGATGCCTGAATGGGCGAAGATTCCGAATACATCAAGCCCAAAGGGGACGGACGAAAAAAGAGAAAAGGAGGACGTTCCCATAGTGGTCGTTCCTGAGAAGGCAGAAGAGTATCTTGCCGAGCAGCGGGAACGGAAGGCAAGGGAGGAAGCGGCGAGAGCTGCTGAAGAGTCCAACATAGGGCTGGCTTCGGCAGATGGAGCGGAAAGCGGTGGCACAGGAGGAGCAGATAACGCTTCAGAACCATCGGAAGGAAACAAGGCGGCAGTCACCAATGCAAACGGATGGGACGGACTGTTGCAGAGTTTCGGACTTAACGGCTTTTCTGATATAGGCAAGAACCTTGGCTATGTGTTGGCAATGCTGCCCGATGTACTGGTGGGACTGTTCACGGGCAAGACAAAGTCGCTGAATATAGACAATAGCCTCCTTCCCTTAGCTTCCATTGTGGCTGGAATGTTTGTCAGGAATCCCATACTGAAAATGCTAATGATGGGCATGGGAGGTGCTAATCTTCTCAATAAGGCGGGACATGAGGTGCTGGGCAGGAAACAGCAGGAAGGGATTGCTCCATCTGTGGCGGGTGCTGCTGCATCACGTGTGCAGTACCGACAATATCCAGACGAACCGCTCAATTCTCGCATCAGTAACCCGATGCTGCAAGGGAGGTGTCTGGTTGCCAATATCGACCATGTGCCCTGTACTATCCAACTGCCTGACAGCGTGATTGGGGCGTATCAGTCGGGGGCATTGCCGCTGAATACATTGGCTAATGCCATACTCGCCAAGAACGACCAGATGCGGCAGATGGCAGTTGTGCAATATGAGGAACTGACGGAGCAGCGAGGGCAGAGTGTCAAACTCGTTTGAACACTTTGCCGAGTCGTGACGGAAGAAGGCGAAGCCAACAGACACGGGAGAGCGTGGTGCGACCGAGGGGAATACAGTAAACTCGCCGTTGAAACGACGAGCACGGGGGCTGACGGGGAACGGAAAGCCCGGAATGAACGGAAAGCCCAGATGCCCGACAACAAAATTGTCGGGAACGGTGGCTATGATTACGACAACAGGGACAACTAATACAAATTGTCAACTGTTGTAGGCAATAAATAGAATGAGGGAAAAACAAAATAGAAAGAAACGATGAAAGAGAAGAATGAATTTGAGAAGCGGGCGGCGGAGAAACAGGTGTCGCTGCTGACTGAGGCACTGACGAGTGCGGTAGATGCCAAGGGGCATTGGTTGAACGCAAGTGGGAAGCTATATCCGAAGCTCTATCCCAAAGGTTTTTCGGTCAGTCCGTTCAATGCCCTTGTCCTTGCCCTTGACTCCGATGCCAAGGGTTGCAAGAGCAATCTGTTTACGCAGTTCTCCGAAGCGAAGGCACGAGGTGAGAGCGTGAGGGAGCATGAGAAAGGCGTGCCGTTCCTGTTTTACAACTGGAACAAGTACGTCAACCGCAACCATCCCGATGATGTCATCACCAAGGAGGCCTATGCAGCGTTGTCGGACCAGGACAAGCAGCAGTATAAGGGGGTAAAGAACCGGGAGATACGTGTGCTCTTCAATATCGACCAGACCCTCCTGCCTATGGCCAACGAAGCCGCCTACGCTACGGCCTTGAAGAAGGACGGCACGACGGAAGACAGAGGGTATGGCGACAAGGAGGACAAACAACTGCATGGGCGCGTTAACGGATTCCTTCAGAAGATGAAGGACAACCTCGTGAATGTCCGTCAGGATGGCACGGGTGTGGCTCACTACGACACCGAGAAGGATGTCATCTACCTGCCACGGCAGCGTGACTTCGAGCACTACAATGACTATGTACAGGAGATGATGCGTCAGTTGGTGTCTGCCACCGGTCATCAGCAGCGGTTGGCACGTGAGGGCATGGTCATGAAGAACGGCAAAGCCCCGTCGGAGGATGCCGTGAAGAAGGAACGACTCATCACTGAGATAGCTTCGGGCGTGAAGATGCTCGAACTGGGACTGCCTGCCCGTCTGTCAAAGGACAGCCTTAGCATGGTGGACTATTGGACGAGGGAACTGAAGGAAGACCCTTGTCTGATTGATGCCATCGAGAGTGAGGTGAACGGTGCGCTGAAGGTGTTGAAGAAAGCCGAACTGGGTGAAAAGGTGGAGTATGCCACCGACCAGCATCAGCGAGAGACGGCGCAGATACAGGTGCAGTTGCCCAACCACTACTTCGTAGCAGACGAAATCAAGCAGCATCCCAACGAGGAGCAGCGTACTGTGGTCATCGTGCGTGATGATGCCAGCAAGACCGCCGATGTGGTGCTGCCACAGGGTGCATCGTTGGAGGTGAACAACGAGATCAAGGGCATGAACAAGCAACGCTTCACCAATGCCTTGCAGAAAGAAGGCTATGACAACGTGCGTTTCTATAATCCCGACGGAGCCTTGGGTTTCCGTCCCGATGACAGTTATTTTGCCGACAAGAAAATCACCGTGTCCAGATTGCGCAACTGGTCTATCGAAGACCTATCTTCATTAGATGCCTCTGAGGCAGTGACCCACAGCCGTGACATCGGTTTCGACAATGTACAGTTGGTGAAGGACGACAAGGAGCGGTGGGCATTGTACATCAAGCCCGAAGGCAAGGAAGGCTTTGCCGTCTATCCCGACAAAGGCGACCTTAATCATTTCTTCACCACCTTGAAGCAGTCGATGGACAACATCGAGCGTGTGCGTGAGGAACTGGCACAGAAGTATTATGCTATGGCAGAGGCGAAACCCGACCTGAAGGTGGACATCTTCGGAGGTAATGAGCAGGAGGTTGATTTGAACCGCATCCAGCGTGTGGCAGTATTCCGTGCCAAATCGGGCGAATGCCTGTGTGCAGCCACTATTGACGGCAAGAAGTTGCAGCCGAGAAGTGTCAGTCCGTCACAATGGCAACGATTGTGGGTGGCTCCTGACAGGGATTCCTACAAGCAGAACCTTGCCGCCTCGCTGTTTGCCGATGTATTGCAGAAAGACAACAACGTCGAGCAAAGTACACAGGAGAAGCAAGAAGAGGCGACGGAGGTGAAGCAAGCAGAGACGGCGACTGTTGTAAAGAATGAGGAGCAGACATCGGAACAGAGGGAAGAAGAGAATACTTCGTCGGAGAAGGATTCAAAGGGACTCGCCGTTGAAACGACGAGCACGGGATCTGAGCGGATTCCAGAACAGAGGGAAGAGAAGGAACCAGAGGAGAAAAAACAAGAGGAGGAGAAGGAAGATGAGGAGAAGGAAGAAAAGGCAGGCAAGGATGCTGTTTCTCCCCTTGTCCAACAATATCTTGATTTGAAGAAGAAGCATCCTGATGCTATTCTGTTGTTTCGTTGTGGTGACTTCTATGAGACCTACAAGGATGATGCGGTGAAGGCTTCCAAGATATTGGGCATTACGCTGACAAAGAGCAACGGGCGCAAGGATGATGAAGGCAAGCCGTTGGCAATGGCAGGATTCCCTTATCATGCGCTTGACACCTATCTGCCGAAGTTGATTCGTGCCGGAGAGCGTGTGGCTATCTGTGACCAGCTGGAAGCACCGAAGCAGACAACATCATCGAAGCGTGAAATCACGGAGATGGTGACACCTGGACAAGAGACTGGAAAGCAGATGGCACAGGAAAGCCAGGAAACAGGACAACATACAAGTTTAAGGAGATAGACTTATGGGAAAGAATGCAGCGTATGCCGCACAACATGCGGAGGAAGCCAAAGAGCAGATGCGGAGGTATGGGATTCCTGCCTCCGTCATCTTGGCGCAAGCCATACTGGAGAGCAGCAACGGGAAGAGTCAACTGTCCCGCGAATGCAACAATCACTTTGGTATCAAGGCTACGGCATCGTGGCTGAAGAATGGCGGTGAGTATGGAGTCTATACGGATGACAAGCCCAATGAGAAGTTCTGCAAGTATCGAAGCGTGGGTGACAGTTATGAGCATCACTCGCAGTTTTTGAAGCAGAACAAGCGTTATGCGCAGTGCTTCACACTGTCGCCTGATGACTACAAGGGATGGACGAAGGGCATTGAGAAAGCCGGCTATGCCACAGGCGGCGGTTATGCAGTGAGTCTGCAACGCATCATTGAAGCCAACGGACTGGACAAGTATGACCGTGAGGTGGTGGCAGAAATGCGTGCCGAAGGTAGGTCGTTCGGCGTGGAGAGCAATCCGAGGAATGTGGCTTTTGCCGATAATGGAAGGAGCAACGGACAGGTAGGCGGTCGGAACGATGGGCGAAACACGTCTGCATCGTTGGGGCAATCATCGATGGGGAACGGCAAGGGCGAGCAACCTTCCACCTCATCGTCTGATGACTGGATGAAGAAGATGCTGGCATCGGATGACAGCAGTGTGGGCGTGTCGGGGACCAATGACCCTGTACTCGACATGGCCGTGTCGATGTTCATGTCGCTGATGATGTTGGCAGCACAGTTGGACAGCAAGGACGAGACGAGACAGCAGGAGCAGATGGAATCCATGGCACTGAGGAAGACGGTAGATTTGACCTCGATGGTGCCAGGCATGAAGCAATGTTCGCTGAGTCTGAGGGACAACGGAATGATGGTATTGAAGGCAGACAACGGTGTGGTACAGGTGAATCGCGTATTGACCGCCGCCGAGATGAGCCGCCTGTCGTTGGCACTGAACAGCGATACCCTGTCGGACGAGGCGAAGCGCACCAAGGTGACCAGCCTGGTGATGGGCATTGTCGCCACCCAACAGGCAGCACAGAACTTTGAGCGAGGCATGGAAGCAGAATATTCACAAAACCAAATTCAGAGAAGATGAAAAGGACTATCAATCATGTATGCACCGCCATGGCAGGTGTTCTTGCCGTGGCAGGCAATTTCGCAGTCAACCAGTGGCTGTTCGGTCAGACGGCAGCCGTCAGCTGGCTGATTATCCAACTCTGCATCGGAGTATGGATGGTGTATGAGTTGAGTCGTGCGCCCGTCTGCGATGACTGACCCACGGACTCGCATTGCTGATGCTTTCCACTTGGACATGGGAATGTAGAATTCAAAAAAACATCGAGCAATGATCAAATGTAATGTAACCGTGTGCGGAACAGTGAGCAAGGCTGCGACCTGCCGCACAAACAAGGAGGGCAAGGCCTTTGTGAGCTTTGCCATCAACGTAGTGATTCCGGCGAGAAGCGGAATCAACAAGACCATTGAGGTGTCGGTCACCAAAGACGGCACCATGACAGAGACTGGTATGCCCATTATGAACCAACGCATCGAGGTGACGGGCACGCTGATTCCCCATAAGCGAGGAGAGGCGATGTATTTTAACCTGTCAGCGAGCAACATCAACCTTCAGCCCGCAGAACCACAGGACTGCATCAAGGGAGAACTGGAGTTGAGGGGCAAGGTAGGCAAGAAAATCGATGAGAAGACGGACAAGAAGGGTATTCCCTATTGGCTGTTCTCCGCTTTCTCGGCAGAGAAGGTCAACGACGGCTTTGAGTATGTATGGGTACGCTTCTTCCTTTTCGATGGCAAGAGAGAGGCATGGCTGCAACCTGGAGCACGCCTCCATGTCAAGGGAACATTGGGGCTGTCTGTTTTCAATGACCGATTGGACCTCACCTGCCGTGTGTCAGAAATGAAGGAATATATTCCTTCACAGAACGACCAACAAGGACAGAGTCAGCCATCACAGGGAGGCAATGGTCTTGTTGGAGACAAGGATGAACCACCATTTTAAGAATCAGTAGATTATGGAACAGAAAATCAATGAAAAGCCCACTGCGGAGTCGAAAGCATTGAATGTCTTTTCAGAGATGATGATTGCCAAGATAGAGTCTCTGAGCAAGAAGGATGGGTGGAAGAAGCCTTGGTTTACCGAGGGGGCGCTGCAATGGCCGCAGAACCTGAACGGCAGAGATTATAACGGAATGAATGCGGCGATGCTATTGTTTCTTTGCGAGAAGAATGGGTATAAAATACCCCGCTTTTGCACGTTTGATTGTATACAGCGTATGAACCAAACAGCCAAGAAAGGTGAAGAGGAAAAGCCTCGTGTGAGGGTGAATAAGGGCGAGCATTCTTTCCCCGTGATGCTGACCACCTTTACGGTGGTGGATAAAGAGACGAAGGAGCATATCAAGTGGGAGAACTACAAGCAGTTGTCTCAGGAACAGCGGGAGAAATATAATGTCTATCCGAAATTGCAGACTTATTATGTCTTCAATGTAGACCAGACCAACCTGAAGGAAGCTCGACCGGAGCTTTGGAAGAAACTGGAACAGGAATATTCTATGCCCAAGGTGGATAAGAACAATATGTTTAGCTTTGAACCCGTAGATAGGATGATTGCGGACAACCGATGGATTTGTCCCATCAAGCCTACCTATGGAGACCAGGCCTATTACAGTATCAGCAAAAACGAGATTGTGGTGCCTGAGAAAGGGCAGTTCAAGGATGGAGAGTCATTCTACTCGAATCTCTATCATGAGATGAGCCATAGCACTGGTGCTGAGAATCAATTAGATAGAATCAAACCTACCACCTTTGGATCGGCCGATTACGCCCGTGAAGAATTGGTGGCAGAGTTGACGGCTGCACTGACGGCGCAACGGTATGGAATGACGAAAAATCTGAAAACCGATTCAGCTGCCTATCTGAAATCGTGGTTAGATAAGCTGAAGGAGTCGCCACAGTTCATCAAGACGGTGCTGCTCGACGTGAAGAAAGCATCGTCGATGCTCACTCAGCGCATTGACCAGATTGCCTTGGAGATTGAGGAAGAGAAAAAGGCTGAGCAGACGGAAACGATAGCAGGGAAGGCGGGAAAGGAGACAAAGGGACTCGCCGTTGAAACGACGAGCACGGGGGCTGACCAAGTCTATTATTCTTCCGTCGCTTATCTGCAATCAACGGATGACACATCGGAGTTGGACAAGCTGAAGGAGGAAGGTAACTATCAGGGACTGCTGATTGCCGCCAAGGAGTATGACAATGGTGATGCCATGGACGAGGAACATACCTACAAGTCACCCTATCAAAATCGTGGCGATGACCTGCTCATCGAGGACAAGGACTTTGCCGTGGTGTATAATGGCAGTGTCGGCGGCACCTACGAGGTGTTTGCAAAACATACGGAACAGGAGGTGCGCGACCACATCAACCGATATGGTCTTGGTCAAGCGAGTGAGGACGTGAAGGCTATGGCGAGGGAAATGACCGCCGAGGAGTTTACAGAGTTGGCGCAGCACAAGATGCCGATATTCCAGATGCCAAATGGCGATCTGCTGAACCTGCAATACGACAAGGAGAAAGACTGCTTGGATGTAGGAACCGTGACCAATGCGGGATTGGCAGTAAAGCACTCCTTCCCTTTCTGTCATGACCACTCGTTGGACGCAAACATCAGTTCGGCGTATGAACAACTGCTCGATATGGAAGAGTACCAAAAGGAAGAGCAAGCCAATGACGTTGGCCAACAGGAGGAATATGTAGCGAAGTCGGCTTTCCGACGATGAGAAAAACAGACAAGGGATGAAAGGTCAACTGTTCACCAGTTGAACCCTTCAGCCCTTGCTTTTCGTGGACTTTGCTTGGAGGATTGAGAATGTAGCTCGGTACCAATCGACCGCTATGGCGGTACCAAAGACCGATACCTATAGGTGATTCTTGATTTTCAGCGCTTTCAGTTTCTCACAGAGGCGGTCCGCTAGAACTCTGTTGCGGAATCGGCGCAAATTGTATTGGTCATCAGGGGCTCCACCCTTTTTCCTGTATTGGATTGCTATCTCCTTCAGTATAGACATACTTTGTTCCAGGATGTCGCAGCGGTTCAACTTCTCCCTTGTTCCGTCGGGCATGACATGATAGGCATTGCACTGACGGTCAATCACGTCAATACTGCCGTCCTCATGTACGTCGTAGAGCCAGTATGCCCTTTCGTTGTTGCCCTTGAACACTATCAGAATTTTGGTATTCACCGCATAACAGTCCATATTGCCCCTGTCATTCGACAGGTACAACATATAGAAATATTCATATTCTTCAATTGTCCTGCTACAATAATCAAAATTGACACTGCCATAATCGAAAGGATCCTTCATACGCAACAACCAACCGTCGATAGCCACCTTTATCAGCTGTATCTCCCCTCTCGTAACCAAAGTCGGAAGGTGGTAGTATGGTTTTCCACTCAGCAGGTCGATATAGTCATAATCATTATTTCTCTCGACTTCCACAAAGTCCTTGCTGCAAAGGTATGCAGAACTGCCCTTGCCGAGACCTCTGATTATATTGCCAGACATATCCACCACCGCCAACTTGGTGTCTTGCAAACGCACGGCAGCATGTCCGTCCTTGATGTTGAACACCCTCAGATAGGTTGGCTCTACCATTATCATACCACCTCGCCGCAGTCCCCATAACTTGCCGTTCTCACTTTGGAATGCCTTGGCTTCCTCCTCTACTATGCCCTGCCTGCTGTTCCACTCCTCCAACTTGGCATCCTTAATCAGCTGCTCCAACTGCTCGTGAGCTACAACCAAAGAAAAATCTTCGATTGGTTGATTATTGATTGCTGATGACTGACTACTTTTGATTTCTTGATTATTGATTAATGATGAATGATTATCTCTAATCTTTAATCTTTCACCTTTAATCTTCATCCTTCCCTCAAATGAAGATTGCCAGTTCCAGCATCGGGTCGGCAGTCCGAAGAGTCGCACAAGTCCAACGTTGTCGAGTATCACGCAGCATTCCTTCTTCTTGTGCGGGCGCAGTCCACGCCCCACCATCTGGAGGTATTTCGCCAACGAGAGGGTAGGACGTGCCAACTGGATAAACTCCACGTCGGGGCAGTCGAAGCCTTCGGAGAAAATATCGACGTTGACAAGCGTCTGAATCTTTCCTTTTCTGAAATCATCCAAGAAATCCGCTCTTTCCTTGGCCGGGGTCTTGGCACTGATGGCTACCGCCTTAATGCCCTTGCTCTCGTAGTATTCCGCTATGCTGCGGGCGTGTTCGATGCTCACGGCATAGACGATGCCCTTTTTCTTCTTGGCAAACTTGGTGTAACATTTGTATAGCTGCTCGATGGACGGACGCTTGTTGAGTACTTCGTTCATTTCCTTCACCTGATAGTCGCCGTCTGCTCCGCGTTTCGTCAGCGAGTCAATCAACTGTTGTTGGCTGCTGCCCTCGTTGATGGTGACATAGTCGAACGGAGCCAATACCCCTTTCCTGATAAACTCTGGTACGGTAAGTGAAGAGAGCAATACGTCAAAGAGGTCGGTGAAGCCTTTGCCATTCAGTCGGCATGGTGTGGCGGTAAGTCCCAAGAACTTGGCATCTGGCCATGTGTCCCACATCATCTTGTAGGTTTTGGCAAGGGCGTGGTGGGCTTCGTCGATGACCACCAAGGAGAAGCCCCCCTGCCCCCCATTGTGGGGTGTTGCAACGCCATTGGAGGTTAGTCGGCGGGATATGGTCTGAATGGACTCGACCGTAATGTTACGGTTATCCACATTCAGTCTTTTGATGGTTGCCTTGATTTGCTCAATCAGCTCACGGCGGTGGGCTACAATCAAGACATTCTCGTTCTTCAATTGACTGACGAGAGAAGCGAGAACTACGGTTTTGCCTGTACCTGTAGGCATCTGCACCATTACACTACGATGCTTATCAAAAGCATCGCTCACTCGGGTGCATATATCTATCTGATAATCTCTTAGAAGCATAGGGATTTAATTTTAAAATAACGAGGGACTCGCCGTTGAAACGGCGAGCACGGGGGCTGATGTTTGGCATACCCAAGAGCAGATTGGAGGAGATGGATGGGGAGATAGTCATTTTTGTGGGGATTTGAGGTTGATGACGGTTTGTTTGCCTGTCACGGTGGTCAGGATGGCTTTGCCGTCGGGGGTGATTTCCACTTTGTCGTGTTTGGGTTCTACCAAGACCTTGCCGAACTTGTCCATGACACCCCAGTGGAGGGGCAGGTCTTCGATGAGGAAGTAATCGTTCCGCTCACTGATGCTTCTGTATTTGGGCGGGGCGAGCATTCTTCCGTCACTTCCACGGAGTCCCCATTTCATTCCTACCTGATAAGGCTTGACGTATTCGAGCGACTCCTGATTACGTCTAAGGTTTTCCTTCCTCTCCTCCTCTCTCTTAACCGTCTCTTCGATAAGGGTGCGGACAATCTGAACCAGCCGATTCTTGTTATCCTCCGTATCAGCACATCCGAGATACACCTTCGGCATCCCCTTATTGACATGATAGTAGCATCCATCAATGCTCATCACCACCAGTCCTCCATCCCATAGACAAGCACTCTCCCAGTAGTATTCCAAAGGCTCATCATGCAGGAACACCACACTATGAGAGCCATTTTGAAATCCTACCCTGTAAAAGACAATACAGTCGGGGTTGCAGAGGTCAACACTGAAATATTGCAAATAGAAACTGTATTTATTGAAACGCCCCCTATTACACGACAAGGAGATGGGAGTCCTCGTCCTGCTGATGATGACATGACCGAACCGAAGGAAATCAATGCCTCCAATCCTTGCCACTGCTGGCTTTCCGTCCATACAATAACGGAACCAATTCATGTTTGTCAAATCCACGTATGTCGGCATTTCGCCTCGTGAGTTTCTCAGTTCCACTAACTGCCTTCCCACGATTGTCACCTTGCCATATACCCCGTTAAGTAGCTTCTCACGCTCCTTTGTCATCGCATCATCCTTCTTTTGCTGCTCGAAGGTGGCATCCAACTGCTCGTGGCTCACCACAAGATACATCTCACTGTCGATTTTTTGATTAATGATGAATGATGAAGGATTATTGATGAATGATAAATTATTATCTTTAATCCTTAATCTTTCATCTTTCATCTTCATCCTGCCCTCAAAGGCTGATTGCCAGTCCCAAATCTGCGAGGGTAGTCCGAAGACGCGGTAGAGTCCTACGTTGTCAATTATCATACAGTTCTTCTTCCCTTTACTTGGTCTCAGTCCTCGACCCACCATCTGGAGGTATTTCGCCAATGAGAGGGTAGGACGTGCCAACTGGATGAACTCCACGTCAGGGCAGTCGAAACCCTCGGAGAATATATCAACGTTGACCATAACTTTAAGTTTTCCCGCACGGAACGAGGAAATTAGAACATCTCTTTCCTTAACAGGAGTATGGCTATCTATCGCCACTGCACTTACACCCTGGCTTTGGTAATAATCCGCTATGCTACGGGCATGGTCGATATTGATGGCATACACAAATCCTTTTCTGTTATGGGCATATTCCATCACACAGTTGTAGAGCCGTTCGATGGAGGGACGCTTGTTAAGCACGGCATCCATCTCCTTCACTTGATAGTCACCATCCGCTCCTCTTTTCTTCAGCGAGCCGATGAGTTGTTGCGTATGACTGTCAGCCTTGATACTCACAAAGTCGTAAGTCGAAAGCCAATTCGCTTTGATAAATGCAGGAATATCCCATGACTTAACCAATATGTCAAAGAGGTCGGTGAAGCCCTTGCCATTCAATCGGCAAGGGGTGGCAGTAAGTCCCAAGAACTTGGCTTCCGGCCAAGTGTCCCACATCATCTTGTAGGTCTTTGCGAGGGCGTGGTGGGCTTCGTCGATGACCACCAAAGAGAAAGCATGGCCCCCCTGCCCCCCGGTGGGGGGTGTTGCGACACCATTGGAGGTTAGACGGTGGGAGATGGTCTGGATGGACTCAACGATGATGTTTTGATTATTGATGAAAGATGAATGATTGTTGACGTTCAATCCCATTCGTGTGATGGTCGCCTTAATTTGTTCAATCAGTTCCCTGCGGTGCGCAACAATAAGAATTCGTCCTGAACGCCCTTTAATCCTTTCATTTTTTAATATTTCAATTACGAGCGAAGCGAGTACTATGGTCTTACCAGTTCCTGTAGGCATTTGCACCATCACACTGCGATGATGCTCAAATGCCTTGCGCACATGCGTACATATATCTATTTGATAATCTCTCAGCATATTCAATCAACAATCAATAATCATTCATCAATCATCAGTCTCTTAATCATTTTCCCTTCCCCGTATATGGTCAGTTCTGCCGTCCCGTCCTCATTGATATTCACATCCTTGTACTTCGGTTCCACAATCATCTTGCCATGAATATCCATCACGCCCCACTGCATTGCATACTTCTCGAATGCGAAGTAGGAACCGACCGGTTTCTTCACCCTGCGGAATTGGGCAGGAATTATTATCTTGTCACCACATTTCAGTCCCCATAGCTTCAAGTGCTCGTATGGCTCAATCATGCCAATGACAGCATCACGTTCCTCTGTTTTTCTCCTTTGCGCCTTCTGCTCCTCGATGTCGCTCCATTGCTTCAATCTGACCTCGTAATCCTCCAAAGCCTTATAGTTCATCTGTCCGCAGAACACCTTCTCGCCTTTCTTGGCAAGTATGAGGTGATATACGCCCTCCATGTCCTTCACCAATAGTGTATCGTCGTAATATCGCCCTGCCAATGAAAACAACCCGTCGTCACCTTTAAGATAACAGTACGTCCTTTTTGCATTATCCACAACATCCCCCTCTACACGTCTGCTATCATACAGCAACATGCACATCCCGACACTCGACACGCACTTCATGTCGTTCACCCTCACAATATTTTTCTCCCTGGTGTCAATGGCGTTGCCGAATATTACAAACTCCAGCCATCCATACCTCTGCACCTGCGGTCTTTTCCCGTTCGCCTTCCTTATCTTGTACAGTTTTAAGGTTTTCATGTCCAGATAACAGGTGCCTTTGTTGGGATCGGTCCATCGAGCAAAACCGTCATGTGTCATCACCAATGTCTCGTTCCATGGCACAATCTCCTCTCCCTGTCCGTCCACTATCCGGCGTTCCGTCACCGTCACGTCCATTCCACTCAACGTTCTCTTGACCCTCGTCCTCGACTCGTAATTGAAGGTCTGATTATTGATTGCTGATTGCTGATTATTGATAGCCCCTTCATCCTTCGCAGAGGCACTATTGTCTTTTTTATCCTTAGCTTCAATAAACTCCTGGTGCTCCCTGCCTTCCATAGACCAATACTTTACTTCCAAATCCTTTCCGGGCTTGTTTACAATCATGTAGGTCGATTTAATTTCTTCCGCTATGAACATCGTCAAGTCCTCACTCTTCTTCTTGATTGTATAGCAATGGCAGGCACTGTCCTTCCATAGCGACAGATGATTCCCTATGACAGACAACCTTTCGTCCGCGCGCACCGCATGGTTCATGTATGCATACCCATGTAGGTAAGGTATGTTTCTCACATATACCACACCATCCACACGGGCCAGTTCCACACATCCCCGTCTGAATATCTCAGGCTTTTCCTCATACACGTATGACGTCTTCATATCCACCCATGCCTCGGTTTTAGGCTTCGAGTTAATGTTATAGAACCTCACCTTCTGCAACCACAAGTCAGGAATGTTCTCCACCACTTTCTGCACAGGGTATTTCGAATCCCATGTTCCCTTGTGTCTCTCATCCCTCTCAGAGTTTATCCTGTCTATCTTCCACACCATTTCATTGCTTCGGCAAATCATCTGGTTGCGGTCCACCACCTTCTCCGCCACCAATGGATGGTCGGGGGCTTGCTGCAAGAACACCTCGCCATTCCCATCCTTGAACACACGCATACCATTCGGCAGCGTCTCCTCCAACAGATACACCTTTGTCGGATTTCCTAACGACACATACCTTTTCTTCCACAATATGCCGTCGCCCACCTGCATCATCAGCAGGTTAATGTGAATGCCGCAGTCATTGTCAATCAGCCGTGAGGCGATACGAGGATAAAACAATATGCCGTCATCCGTTGACAGCTCCAGTCCAGAGAAATCCATCACCATCGGCCTGCTGCCAAACGTCACCCCGTTCACCTTGTCCATCCATACCGTTTTCCCCTTCTCGTTCCTTAGCATCTCAAATCCCTCATTCTCATCACCCTTATACCTGTCTGCCATTCCCTCGTGCGACACAATCTTCACCACATCATCCCCCTTGTCCTCCATAAGCGACGATGCAATCCATCCCCCATGAAAGTCCAAGAACTTTAATTCTTTAATCCTTTCATTTTTTAATCCACAAAATGCGGCATACCAGTCACTGTTTGCTGACGGCAACCCGAAAGCCCGATACAGACCAACGTGGTCAATGATGGCGCAGCATTCCTTTCCTTTATGTGTTCTCAACCCGCGTCCCACCATCTGGAGGTATTTTGCCAGCGACAACGTCGGTCGAGCAATCTGAATGAACTCCACATCCGGGCAGTCGAAGCCCTCGGAAAAGAGATCAACGCTGACCAATAGTTGCCCCCCAGCCGTACTTCTAAATCGTTCGATTATCTCCTTTCTTTCCTTAACTTGCGTTTTCGAGCTGACAGCGACAGCCGCTACCCCATGCAGTCTGTAATATTCAGCGATATGCTCGGCATGTTCGATGTCGATGGCATAAACGATGCCTTTCTTGCCATCGGCATGCCTCTTGTAGGCATCAAATAACCGTTCAATGCATGGTGCATCATCCAGCTTTTCCCTCATTTCCTTTGTGAGATAATCCCCGTCACTACCGCGTTTCGTCAGCGACTCCACGCGTTTCAAGTCTTCACTGTCCGGTCTAAGAGAGAAGTAATCGAAAGGACACAACCATCCTTCCCCAATAAACTTCTTGATGCTCCATGACTGCACCAGTACCTCAAACAAATCCGTGAATCCCTCACCGCTCATCCTCCATGGTGTAGCCGTCAACCCAAGAAATCTCGCCTCTGGCCACGCCTCCCACATCATCTTGTAGGTCTTCGCAATAGCGTGATGCGCTTCGTCAATGACTACCAAAGAAAAAGCAAGGTCCCCCTGCCCCCCAGTGGGGGGATTTCCGATGCGGCGGGATATGGTCTGGATTGACTCAACAATGATGGTTTGATTGTTGATTAATGATGAATGATTGTTGGCATTCAATCCCATTCGTGTGATGGTCGCCTTAATTTGCTCAATCAGCTCGCGGCGATGGGCTACAATAAGTATTCGCCCTGAACGCCCTTTAATCCTTTCATTATTTAATATTTGAATTACGAGAGAAGCGAGTACTATGGTTTTTCCCGTACCCGTCGGCATTTGCACCATCACGCTACGATGCTTATCAAAAGCCTCGCTTACTCGTGAACATATATCAATCTGATAATCTCTCAGCATTGTAAATGTATAAATGTTTAAAAGACTAAAACTTTAATCATTTATTCTTTTAATTTCCGAAGGACTGTCTTGCCTTTATATACCGTCAACACCGCCGTTCCATCTTGAAATACCTCTGCATCCTCATATTTCGGTTCCACCACAAACTTGCCATCCACAGCCATGATGCCCCAGTGCCGTTGGTTCTTCTCCACTGCACAATATTGACCAACGGGGTTCTTCACCGAATGGTATAGAGGTGGCACCACGATACGGTCTTGTAACTTCAATCCCCATTTATTCCCCATCTTGAAGGGTACAGCATCTTTCAGTTGTTTGAGTCGCAACTCACGCAGTCTTTTCTCATCCTCAATAGTCTTTCGTTTATGTTCGGCCACTTTCTCTTTCGCCTCCATCTCTATCGGCTGCAACAACCTGTCAACCTCCTCCACCTTCGTTTTATCGTCCGCCTGTGCCACCAACAGCTTCACAGCCTTCATCCTGCCTTCCTCGTCCTTCACACCCGTCACGTGATAGAAGCGCAACTTATTGTCTATGATGACAATCGTCCCATCCACCAATCGCCTGTACAGCCAGTATGCCTGTGAGTCATCCCCGGCTATCAGGCATGCCTTGTCATTCTGCCAATCCACCCATTTCTCCAGATTCTCCGACCATGGTTCGTCCTCCTTGTCATGATATTGCAGATGTTCCGTCATCGACATCTCTTTACACGGTATCGTCAGATAGAGACCGTCCTCGCACAAACACGGTGGGCAACCCAACTTTTCCTCCACTCCATAATGCTGCTTCGTCCGCGTGTATATCCAATCGCCGATAAACAACAGTTCAAACTCCCCGAAGAAACGGTTCTCAGGCATAGACGCATACAACTTCATCGACCTTAAGTCAATGAAGAAATCCCTGACATTTGTGATTTTCAGGAAGTCATTCTCTTCAAAAACTAACTGTTGGAAATCAGGCAGCCGCTTCACAGTTTCTCCCTTGTCATTGACAATTCCCGTTCCTTCATTCTCAAACCTCACGGCAGCCCATTGCCCTTTGATGTCAAACACCTCCAAGTACATCGGTCCCGTTATCCGTCTCTCTCCGCACTTCAGTCCCCAAAGTGCCAGTCCATTGTCATAGTATTTCTCCATATCTTAGTTCTTTATTTCATCAATCGTGTGTAAACGCACTCGGGCCAATCACCAGATACTCGTATCCCCATGCAAAGGTGTCCTCGTCAGCATCACCGTTCATCAAGTCCTGAAAAGAGGTGTATGTCGATTCGAATATCCGTCCGTACAGCATATTGATGCTGCCCAGCTGCCAGGTCATTGCCGACCTGACAGCTCTGTCCGTCCTCTTGTCCTTCATCACTACCGCCAGTATATGGCATACCGCCTCCAACAGGAACTCATAGAACGAGCAATGATTATCCTTGTCTGACTCAAACAGCATCCCGTCTTTACTGTATAGCCGCGCAAGACGCTCCAGCAGATAGAAGGCATTGCCCGCAGCCTCCTCCATCTCTCCGTCCTCCACTTGCTTCATGAACGTAGCCAACAACGGAACGTAAGCGTATGCTGCCTTCTTGCCGTCCTCCCATGCCACAGGCTCAATCCACGCCTTGTCAATCTCCTCCTTCATCGAGGCAGGAAAACCGATGAAACGATATTTCTTCCACGACTTCACAGTCCTCATGGCAGCGGGATATTTGTTGGGATGATAATACTTGATGTCCTGAAGCATGTGTCCGAGCGTCTCAGCCATGCATTTTGCGTGCATACACCTCTCCTCGTCCGTTGTGGAAGCCGCATAATCCTTGCAGTCAGCATACCATTCCTCGTGCGGCAAGTCACTCTCCACCTCGTATTTCCCGTTGTCCACATCGTCCATCCAATACGTCATGTAGCGAATAAGCACCACGTGCGGCAGCTTCTTCAATTCGTCCACCACCGCCTGTATCTTCTTATCTACCACGATGTCGTAGTAGTCCCCCTTCGCATCATATTTAAATTCAAATGGATTATCCCACATAATTTTTGATTATTTGATGAATGATTAATGATTCTCTAACCTTAAATCTTTAATCCTTTAATCGTAAGTTCTCTCATCAACGCCCTTCTGTTCCCATACTTCACAATAATCTCTGCCACGAAGTCGATTACCATGCTCTTTGCCACCTCACAGGTAGAACACAATAGCATTATCTCATCTACGATGTAATGGTATGAGCCGGAATCCGCATACCTCAACCTTAATCGCAGGTCATCGATGACAAAGTCAGCATACGCCCTTTGGTCCTCCTCGTTCATATATCGGGCATATCGCTTGAAGTACTCCGTGCGATGGGTCGAAGAACCATTCTGCTTCAGAATCTTCAGCAGACATTGATATTTTTTCTCTTCTACAATCAGGTCGCACACAACCTCACAGTCAGAGTCCGTGCAGCAGGGAATGTCCTCAAACGCCTTGACAACAAACTCATCCCACATTTCCTTCGGCACCATTTCCTTCATCCTCTCAAAGTACAACCGTTTGTTGCTCAGTTGCTGACGGAACACCCGTCTGTATTCCTCAGCCACACCCATCCTGTCGCCTTTCCTTTCCAGCAGCAATGCCTTCTTCAAATGTAGCTGTGCCGAAGCCGTAAACCTGTCCGAGCGAAATACCGACAGAACTTTGTCTATTGCCACAATCGCCTCTTCATCCTTGCCGTCATTTATCAATCCGTTGACCACAAAAGCCGATACCGAAGGCATGTATAGGAATTCCTCCACCACCTTCTCAATGCCCTTCTCGTCACCCAAAGACATCAGATAGTCAATCTTCTTCTCCAACAAATCATTGAGCGCATTATACTTGCCCAAAGCGCAGAATACCTCAAAATGTCCATCCTCCAAATCTTTCATGTAGTCCTTGGAGTGCCGTTCAATCTGTCTGTCCATCTCTTCGATATACCGGGCAGCATCCGCCAAACGGAAGTCCATCGCCTCATGCACATTGTCGAAGAAAGCCAAGCAATAGTCGTCATACGCCTCCATTGCTTCGATCTCCGCTATCTCCTTCTGTGCCATCTCTACACACTCCTTTGGAGTTCTGTCATTTCGAAGAACATTTGCCAGTATCTCTTCCGCCTCACGGGTACAGAAGTCATCGCCATCCCATTCGAAATGGTCATACACCTGCTTCCGCTCGTACTCCCTTCCCACAAATCGCAAAAAGTCCAATCCCTTGCGCACGGCAGCCACATTGTCGCCCGCCGCTGCCAAGTCATTGAACGCCTTGAATCGTGGATATGCGTTTATTATCTTTCTTTGCATATATTATCTTTTCTGCTATTGTTTTAGCAACGTCTTACTCAGCATCCCATAGTCCTGATGACATTCCGTTTCCATGATTTCCTGCCATGCCTTCTTCAAGTACTCCTTGGTCTCATTTGGCATCTTGCCTTCTTTAGCCAATCCGTTGAAGAAGTCAACGAGGTCGTCTATGGCATATTCTGGTGAATACAAATCATCAAAATAGCAATAGTGCTCATCGCTGATAAAGTGTCGGCACATTGACTTTGCCAATTGCATGAAGCGAAGTGCAGCCTCGTGATATTCACCACGATTTGCCATAGCCTTGATGCGCTCGTTTTCCTCATGCATCAAAAGACTTATAAAATCACAGTCCCAGCCAACGTTGCTACTTGCAAATATCCTTGTCTCGTAATCCTCGTTGAGAGGTATCACAGAGCGAGCCTCCTTCTCAGCCTCTAACCTCTGCTGTTCTTCTCTCTTCCTTTGTCTCTCTAATCTTAAATCCTCCTCACTCTTTTCACGGACAACCGCTATAGGCTCACCGACAAAAGGCTCAGATGGTTTCATTTGAAGCAACTCCTTTTGTAATCCTCTGAAATCGTGGTAATATTTCGTCTGCTTGAAGATGAAGTCGCACACCCAACGACGTTTCTCGTCATTGTTCCATGCGCTTACCGAATCAACGAGAGCCGCGAAAGCTCCCTTGATGAGTTTCCTCAATCTTGGTTTCTTTGACTTCAGATACTCCTCAATGTCCCTACGGAAGACAAAATCCGGCAACTGTCGGCACAATTCCACTGCCACTGCATACGCAGCATCAGGACGCTTCAGCTCAATCAACTGAGGCACCGACTTCTTGTACCACCGCTCCAAGAAACGCAACTGATACAGGAAATCATCATCCACGGTAGGCACAAACGTCACCTCCTGCCGTATCAACCTTCCATATTCCTTTTCGTAATCCACAGTCAGACCCTTGGGAATATAAGCAATCTTAGGCTTCTCCATGCTGCTTCTTCGCCGTCTTTCGTCCGCATGCTTTATCCTCAATTCCTTCTCCCGTCTGCTGTATTCCTCACTCTTCCGTCTCTCCTCTTGAACTTTCGCCAAGCACTCCTTGAACTCAGGCAGATTCATGGTCTCGGACTTCATCAGTTCGCTTATCTTATTCTTAATAAATCGCAGCCAAGCCTCTTTGTTCTCCTCTGTAATGAAGCCCAAAGAGTCTGGATCTATTTCACCATAATATCGGCTCGACTCAATTCGGAATGTCCAATAATACTTACTCTTATAGTCCATACAACATAACTATTTTTTCATTCATAGTTTAATCAGTAATCACAAGCATCTTTATTCCGTTCTTGCTATAGTCTCAGAAATGTGAAGGACCAAGTCCTTGAAGACGACAGCGACATAGCTATCTGCATAACCAAGTCATTGACTTATTATTGTGAGATGTCTGCATTATCTTATATGTCATATTTCTAGTAGAGAAAACGGGAAGTACAACCTCCAAAACTTCCCATGCCCAATCCTTGACTGAGGATGCCGGGGTATGACTTGACATCTTGGTGATATCAATTTTTCCTTTTTCTATTCAGACGATTGTATATAACACCAATATTTTTGGCATTATGGTTCTGGTTTATTGTTTTCATTAGATAACTTTTGTTCTCTATTGAATACTACTGATTAGTTTTTCTAAAATCAGCCATTGTTCTTCCCTTCAATTTTTTGCTCAAAATGCCAATTTGTCGTTTAAACTCCTCCGCTGGCATTTTATCGTGTTCTCCTTGATATTTAGAAACAAGTTGATTATAGAAAGAGTCTTTATGAAAGATGACCATTGATCCTTTTAAGTATTTTGACACACGATGTGCCTTCTGTATCTTAATTTCAGTACGATCCAACTCGTCATATTTTATTAACGATATCACTTCGTCACCTCCGTCTTTTCTGGTTATGCACCCATACTCCTCCAAATAATCATCCACCATATATTCTTTAAACTTAGGTTCAATCTCCTTCAAATCCAAACGGAAATAATTCCACTGAAAGTCATCACTCATTCGTTCAAAGATCAACTTATGAGGACAAACAGAATAAGAAAGCCCATTGAATTCCAATTCCACATAATCCTTATCTTCTGACAGTCGCGCACCAGTGAGGTCGAGTCCACCGCCATTGGGGAAGAATAGATGATTAAGACTCTCATAAGAACCAAGAATATTGAGTATTCCTACAATCCGCCCCCAATCATCCCATTCTGCATGATCAGGTTCGTACAAGGGGAATATCTTTTTATGTACCTCTATCCACTGAAGTAGATTCTCCCTATCCCAATCATTGTTGATTTTTATCCAATCCTCAAATCCAGTTAGGAGATCTTGTGCAGTCGGCCTTCTTTCTTCCTCATGATCTGTACATTGAGCCAAAAGTCCTTCAAGAGGTGTAACATACTTACCAGGAATATGTCTCCTAAGCGAAAGGAAAGACGAAGAAGCATCATACTGCCCTTCGAACGAGGTAAAATCACCTGTGAATATCATCCATATAGTCTTGGCCATCGCATACACATCCGATTTGAATCCATCTGCCGTAACAGCATCCCTTTCCATTTGTGGCGATCGAGTCCATTTAGCTCCCAATGGCTTATTTTGGATTGTCTTTGATGTCTTCCCCTTAAAGTACACTAAGCCAAAGTCAGAAAGCACATAATTATCTTGATAAAGTAGAATATTGGCAGGTTTGATGTCACGATGGGCAATCCCATATCTATGTAAAGACACTAACATTTCAAGAAGAGCTTTGATAATCTGTATCTTACGTTCAATATTCTCATAATACAAGACCGAACCAAGTGATTTTGCCAGTGGCATCACATAATAATAAGGAGATTTAGTCTTTGTATATTGACTAACTCCAGCAGGAGCGTTTTTCGCAATAATTGGCAAGACCCCTGGAATTATGCCAAATGATTCCATGAAAGCTACCTCGTCACAGAATCGGGAGTATGGTTCTTTATATGCAAATTTCAGAAATTTGATAGCATATTCTGTACCATCCAAATCACGGCACTGCCATACCTCTCCATTTCCACCTGACCCCAAACGTCGAATCAATGTCCAACGTTCGTCAATCTTACGATTAGCGGCAATATTGAAACACTTAAGACTATAAAAGAACCTTTTTTTGTTTAGCATACTGAATTCTCACCTTTTTAACACTTCAGTTCTTCTTAAGTTCATTCTCCAAAATCATATCAGCACAGTAATACAAATCTGGCAGTGACATATTTTCAACATCTTTAATTTCGCCTTTGACTATATTCAGTATTATATCAATAGACTGTTGCAAAGTGTCTTTAATGCTGTCTGGAAGATTGTCAAGCATCAATTCCGAATGAATGGCTTCAACATAGCTTGCTAGATTCATCATAGCTGTATATTCTGGCATACGCTTTATTATTTTACGGTCTTGTTCACATTGGGAATGATAGAAGAAAGAACCATTGAAGTTGAATGTTTTGAGGGTTTCGCTAAGATTATCAAACACATGATCTAATCTTCCGTCTTCAACATCGGCCGACATTCGGATATGCTCATTGGTTTTTCCTTGTTGTATGTTCAGATGAACAAATGGTTCCCCTTTATGTGGTAGATCAAACCTTATTAATAATGGCACGTCATCATTTTTCGTCAAATAAACTTTGATACGAGTGGTATTGTCATCCGATTCCCGATTATCCACTTTTACCGACTCGTTCAACGGGTTTGACTCACAAGAAATATGATAGACAAATGGGTTCGTGAGATTTTGCAAAAACCAACCTGCAATATTGTTGAGTATTTCGTATTCATCTTTAGAAAGACCAGGGAATGACATAACATCAATAAGACATGACCAAAAAGATAAGTATCTACACTGATACGCAAAATCCAATATCTGATACTTTGCATAAACCAATAGATTCTTATCCGCTTTTTTCTCACATGCTATACATATGATGGAAAGTAATCTTCTTATTATATCAATGTATGTAATGTTTGGTGCGAACTTACCACTAAAACTATATCCACCAAGACTATAATTCCCAAAGATGAGGTTATAGCCTATTGAAGAGTTTGATTGTGTATATGATGTTACCATGCTATTAACAAGAGCATAAACATCCTGTTGATTACAAAAATCACGAATTATCTGATAATTCTCCTGCAATGATAACAAATTCAACGAAATCCACACGTCTGGGATTTGCTTCATATATGCCGTGGAATATTCCAGGCTATTGTAATTCGGAGTGGTTACGAAGAATAAACCTACACTCGATGCACCTTGAGCCTTTTTTTTAAGTTCGTCAACATCTTTACATTCTTTTGGCAAGACCAACTGTACAAGATGCCGTTCCTCTAAAACATAGGGACCGTTGATGAAACACTTAAAGACTTTGGCAAACAGTTGAATCTCAGAGACACTAAGACGCTGTTCAAAATGGAAATGAATACGCTTCAAAATACGTTCTTCTTTCATTTTGAGATAATCCCAGCGTTCAAAATTGCCTTCATCTATGACTCCTTTAAGCAACAGTTTTCGTCTTTCCTCACGTATTTCTTCTATTGTCATTTTGTATATTGTTTTCAACTTGCAACTTAAAATAATCAAAGAAGGACTCAATTGTGTCTAATATATGAAAACCATAAACACAGACATAAGGGACATCCTCATCCAATTGGAATATCTTAGAAGAATTAACCGGAATAGGATATCTTGAAGCCCAGCGGATAATGTCTGACAAGTTTTGCAGTACATTCTTGGTCAGTTTCACATCAGCATTGAAAGGTAAATTTTTCTTGTTCTTACCCAATATGCCTGCTCTATTAGCTAAAGCATATAAATCGTGACTTTTACTGGCCTTGCCCCCTATGTCATGCAATATTACGCCCTCCTCAGTCATCTCAAAGTTAACAACCTCTGGATACAACTTAATTATGATACCTTTTAGACCGTTTTCTATTCCAATACCATAATGATATAAAGCATTTGACCATAAACCTACATAATCATCATAAATCCGAGTTTCCTTAAGCTTAACCAGAAAATTTCTCTTCATGATAACCTCATTGATAATCTTATCTGCTACCATCTTCTGTGAAAAAGCCTGGTCAAACCAACAATCTGGATTCTTCAATTTAGATAAGTAAGCTCCTTTATCCATATTAAACCTTTAAAATTTGTTTAAATCCATAACAACATAATATAGTTTCTTGTGTCATACACAATACTCACCATTTTTTCCATAGGATATCTTTTATTTCTCTTCCCCATGAAACCTTATCGCAATACTCTTTTAGTTTATTCTTTGCCATTTCATTTTTAATTATATCATCGTAAAGAGCTTCTGAAACATATCCCATCCAATTATAGTCAATGGTAGAAAAGTCAGGCCACGCAAGCGGATTCAGTGCAAACTTCAAAACAGGCATCTCTTCTGCAAGATTCGAAATACAGTCTTTAATATCGGCATAATTATCATTTGAAGACTTATATAAATTTACAAGCTGAACAATGAGGTTATGCATATCAAAGGAATTGTCAACATCAGTAAGATTTGATTTGAATTTGTCAAAAGCATCCACTGTCAACAGCTTTTCCGTTGATAGATTCTGGGCTAATACAATATCTAATAGCGATTTAGCGTTATCTTCTATAAACTTAATTAGATCCTCCTTCAAACAGTTGCCTGTTGCACGAAGTACAGCAGCTGCAACCCTTGCACTTCCCTGAAACTCGACACCTTTTATTAGTCTTCTCTCATTCCATTTAATTTCGCTATCTTGTGTCGATTCAGAGATTTCCATTATCATGTCTATAATTTTATAATCATGATTTACGCTTTCAAGTGCCTCATAAAGTAAAAGTTCAGCAGCCTCGGCGGTTGGCCTGTTGGAAAGAAAATACTCGGTTATTTCAATTATTCGATCTGTAAGAGACGCTCTATTCCATAAATGTGCAATGACAATATCAAGATGCTTAATTTCTGGTACATTTTCTATGTGTGGAACAATAAGGATAATATTTTGCAACCAGTTCATCAGTATATGTTCCTTAATAGGAAGGTTATCTCTGTTGCTAACATTTATCGCAACTTTATTGATATTTTCAACATATTGCCTCAATTTCATTAAGGAATCATCTGTAACAGGCATTTTTTTATTGCCAACAACATCACTAATCAGTTCTTTCAATTCTTTTGAGGAAAGTTTAAACAAGATTACGTATAGCGAAAGGACATCTATAGCCTTTAGCTTACTTTGAAATCCGTCTGATGGTGTCAGTACACTGTCAAAAATGCCTCTGGCTACTGTTACATAGAATTGGCTACCGATATCGTTATTATCTGTAACAAGGTAATTGTTAATACAAAAATCAAAAAAGTATATGAAGTTAATAAATACTTTCTTAATATTTGAATTCATTGACCATCCAGTCCTGTCTTCTGCTCGTTTTCTTTGCTGGGCTATCTTACCTGTTGTATTCGCAGTTATAATTAGTGCATCCGATAGTTGATGTTGATAGATAAGGTCGGAAAACAATGCATTGCTACATTCTGTTAGTGGGAGTCTGTTTAATTCCTTGGTCAGATCACAACTATAATAAGTCCTTTTTATACTTTCGCAGTCCATGTCTTTCCGCCCCTGTATGCTTCGTATTGCTGGCCATGCTATTGTATGCATGTTGCACTAATTTTTCACTGCGGTGAAAAAAGCTAAAGTCCTGCGGCTTATAAC
>SAMEA3663208__coassemble_147_pt1 | contig 35105 bp, 33 predicted proteins | sample SAMEA3663208__metabat2_low_PE_010 | metagenome-assembled genome bin SAMEA3663208 (sample SAMEA3663208) | pig gut metagenome | biome: pig gut; feature: pig-associated habitat; material: faeces | place: China | collected 2013
AAAACAATTAAACAAGTTTATTGATTTTTCTCTCGCCTTGCACAATTTTTCTCCCTAAACTCTTGCACAACTCAAATAAAAGTCGTACCTTTGCACCACTAGAACCCGCCAAGCCTCTCAACGATGCTCAAATGAGCGGGTCGTTTTATTTTTATACCACTATGAGATTATTGTTCGACAAGTCTTTTATGCAGCCTGATGATATGGTTGAGCTGCTTCGATATAGAGGGTTGGAAATCGAGAACCCTCAGAGAGTTTCTAATCTCTGTCATAATATTCATTTTTATTTTGTTAATAATGTGTTTTGTTATTTCATTTTGCGGTTAAGGATACAATAAATACACAGAGCCTTCCGCCTGTGTCATCATCTGACACCTGCGGAAGGCTCTGTATCTATATGTGAATGAAGACGTTACGGCAAAGCCGATACCCATCCATAAATCTCTAAGGCTCAGGGAGTTGCGGTCAGTCTTTGTTGTTTGTTTTATTGTCTTCATCGTTGTTATTTATTGTTCTTTGATATAGGATTCTATATATGGTTTTAGTCTGGGAATATCATTCTCTATTGTATTCCATAATTGCTTTGGCCTTATTTTGTAATAACCATGCACCAATACATGCCTCATACCCTCAATAACATCCCAATCAACTTCTGGATGAGTAGCACGAAACTCCTTAGTGAGCATATAAACAGCTTCGCCAATCATCTCAACGTGCTTTACAAACCCGAAGAATACGATTGGATCCTTCTCAACATCCGCATATTCATATTTGCCTTTGTTGCTGAGTAGTACATCAATTGAATTCAGGATATGTTCAAGTCTTCCTTTGTCCTTAATCTTTTCTCTCATATATAAGCTGTTTGTCCTTTTCAACACTCATTTTTGCAAATGGGAGGAGACAGCCTTCCTCTACCAAGTCAATCTTGCGGTTGAGTTGTTTGTTCAATGAGTTTATGATTCTTGATATTGTCATCAGTGATATGGAATCAGAATCATTATATTCGACAAGTATGTCAATGTCACTATCTGCCCTTTCCTCACCTCTTGAGCAAGAACCGAACAGCCATGCCTTTTTTATAGGCTGTGTGGCAAAGTATTGCCTTATCGTATCTAATGTACTAATATCCATAATAATTATGTTTCTGCGCTGCAAAGATACAAATTATCTCTCAAACCAATGCCAAAATGCTCAGATTATTTTTGTATTTACAACAATTTAACGTTTTTAGCCGCCTTTCCGCTTTTATTCAGCTGGTATAATTTTAAACACAAAGATACACCTTTCTGGATGACTAATCTTATATTCCCCGTTCCGCCCAGTCGCTGCGGTCGAGGTTGCGATAGCCCACGGCTTCGGCTATGTGGTTGAACTGGAGTTGGGGCGAGGCGGCGAGGTCGGCTATGGTGCGCGCCACCTTCAGGATGCGGCCGTAGGCGCGGGCGGAGAGTTTAAGCCTCTCCATGGCCATACGTAGCATTTCCAAGGACTTGTCGTCGGGCTGTGCATATTCGCGGAGCATTCGCTCGGTCATCTGGGCATTGCAGTGGATGCCGGGACAGTCGCGATAGCGTTCCTCCTGAATCTTGCGGGCGGCAATGACACGCTCGCGGATGGAGGCACTCGGTTCGCCTGGCTGCATGCGCGAGAGGTCGCTGAAGCTGACTGGCTGGATTTCGCACTGAATGTCGATGCGGTCGAGAAGCGGACCGCTTATCTTGTTCATATATCGCTGAATCTGACCGGGGGTGCAGACACAGTGGTGGGTGGAGTCGCCATAATAGCCGCAGGGACAGGGATTCATCGACGCCACAAACATGAAGGAGCAGGGATATTCTACAGTGTATTTGGAGCGGGAGATGGTAATCCTGCGGTCTTCGAGCGGCTGGCGCATAACCTCAAGGACGGAACGGTTGAACTCGGGAAGCTCGTCGCAGAAGAGCACACCGTTGTGGGCAAGGGAAATCTCGCCCGGCTGGGGATTGTTGCCGCCTCCAACGAGGGCAACCGAAGATATCGTATGATGGGGAGAACGGAAGGGACGCTGGGAGATGAGCGATGTGTCGCGACTGAGCTTTCCCGCCACACTGTGTATCTGGGTGGTCTCAAGACTCTCGTGGAGCGAGAGGGGAGGAAGGATTGAAGGCAAGCGCTTCGCCATCATAGACTTGCCACTGCCCGGAGGGCCTATCATGATGAGGTTGTGACCTCCCGCAGCCGCCACTTCCATGGCACGCTTGACAGACTCCTGACCCTTGACATCCGCAAAGTCGAGGTCGAACTGGCTCTGTTGCTGATAAAAGACAGTGCGTGTGTCAATACGTTCGGGTGAGAAATCCTTGGTGCCGTTGAAGAAATGTATCACGTCGGAGAGGTTGTCCATGCCATAGACATCGAGGTTATTCACCACGGCAGCCTCACGTACGTTTTCGCGCGGAACGATAAGCCCGCGGAATTTTTCCTTTCGGGCACGGATGGCTATAGGCAGTGCACCACGAATGGGGCGCAATGAACCGTCGAGGCCTATCTCTCCCACAAGGACGTACTCGCCGAGATGCTCGCTATCAACCTTGCTGCATGTTGCAAGTATGCCGACGGCGAGGGGGAGGTCGTAGCCACTGCCCTCCTTGCGGATGTCGGCAGGCGAGAGATTGATTGTAATCTCCGCAATGGGCATCTTAAACCCGCTGTTGTTGATGGCAGCCTTGATACGGTCATAACTTTCCTTGATGCTTGCGTCGGCAAGTCCTGAAAGATGGAACATAACACCACGGTCACTGTTGGTCTCCACAGTGACGGTGATTGCCTCAAGCCCCATTACGGCGGCGCAATACGTTTTGACTAACACTTGTCCTTCGGAAATTAAAGTATTAAAAAATTAAAATATTAAAGTTGGGTTATATACCCTTGGCCTTGAAGGCGAGGGCATACATCTTCATCTGCTTCATCATGGCGAGGAGACCGTTGCTGCGGGTGGGGCTGAGATGGTCCTTGAGACCGATGCGGTCGATAAAGTAAAGGTCGGCATCGATGATTTCCTGTGGGGTGTGGTCGGTAAGGACACGGATGAGGAGCGCAATGATGCCCTTGACGATGAGTGCGTCGCTCTCGGCTGAGAAACGGAGCTTGCCGTCCTCATAGTCGCACTGGAGCCATACGCGGCTCTGACATCCGTCGATGAGGTTGCTCTCGGTCTTGTATTTCTCGTCCAAGGGTGCCTGTTCATTTCCCAAGTCGATGAGCAGTTGATACTTGTCCATCCAGTCGTCGAAACCTGAGAACTCGTCGATTATCTCGTCTTGTATTTCATTTATTGTCATATCTTTATTTAGAATTTACAAATTTCAATCTTTCATTTTTTCAATCTTAAACAGCTTGTCGCTCTGGCGGATTTTTCCCGGAACGGGGATGGAGACGTGGGTGCCTTTGGGAGCATGGTCAACGGGGTCGAACTCAAGACGTATCTCCTTGGCTTCAAGATACATCACTCCAGTGGTTGGCCCGGTGACGAGGAGTTTGTCGCCAAGTTTGAAGTCAGCCGCCTCAACGGTGAACTCAGCCACGCCAAGCTTACTGAAATACTTCACTCCCTTGCCTATATACACCTTGCGCTCTGTGGCGTTTGAACCGTAGTTCTTGTTCCATTCGCCAAGAGTCTGTCCCTGATAATATCCGTCCCAGAATCCGCGGTTGAAGACAGTGGCAAGCTGGCGGTCCCACTCGTCTTTCTTATCATTTGTGAAATTGCCTTCGAGTACGCTGCGTATAGCCTCCTTGTATGTCCTGACAACTGTATATACATACTCGGGGCCTCGCGCCCTACCCTCTATTTTGAACACCCTTACTCCCGCCTCCATCATGCGGTCGATGAAGCGCACGGTTTTCAGGTCTTTGGGACTCATTATATACTTGTTGTCAATCTCAAGCTGGTTGCCGGTTTCGGCATCAGTCACCACGTATGATCGTCGGCATATCTGTATGCACTCACCACGGTTGGCAGAGCGTCCCGCATTGGCGAGACTGAGGTAGCACTTGCCGCTTATTGCCATACAGAGTGCACCGTGGCAGAACATCTCGATGCGGATGGGTTGTCCTGAAGGTCCGCAGATATTCTGTTCGATGGCAAGACGATGGATTTCAGCCACTTGGTCCATATTGAGTTCGCGCGCCAACACGACCACGTCGGCAAACTGGGCATAGAAGCGCAGAGCCTCTATGTTGCTGATATTAAGTTGGGTGGAGAGATGGACTTCCTGTCCGATGGAATTGCAGTAGGTCATTACCGCCACATCGCTCGCAATGACCGCCGAGATGCCGGCTTCGTGCGCCGCATCCACAATTTCGTGCATTACGGGGATGTCCTCGCCATAGATTATGGTGTTTACAGTGAGATAGGTCTTTATGCCGTGTTCGTTGCATGTGGCAGCGATTTCTCGCAGGTCGTCAATAGTGAATGCGCTTGCAGAGCCGGCACGCATATTCAGCTTTCCTATGCCGAAATACACGGAGTCGGCCCCAGCCTGAATGGCAGCCGCCAAGCTTTCCCTTGAGCCAACGGGAGCCATAATTTCATATAGAGATAAATCTTTGTCCATTTGGGTGCAAAGTTAATGTAAATTGGAGACAAAACAAAATAAAATCCGCAATTTTTTATTGTTTTCCTAATTTTTTTTATATCTTTGCCCCTCAATAAGCGAATTAATAGTATTTTTTGGATGAAGAATTATATAATAATATGTATAGTGGCAGTTTTTTTAGGAGGGTGCAACAATGTAGTGGATAGGCCGAAAGAGGTTGAGTCTTATAACAAAATGGGGATGAAAACCGTGAAAATTAACGGAATGACTCCCGTGAAGAATCAGGGGAGGGGCAGTGCTTGTTGGGCTTACGCCATGCTTGCAGCCATCGAGACCACACATATCTCGATGGGCGACTCGGTGAACTTGTCTCCTGCTTGGGCGGTGAGGGCGCTGATGGAGGACGCCTATGTGAGAAACGTGATGACTAAAGGGGCGGACAGGGGAAGCGCGAGAGGCATGGGCATGACTCTGCTGAATATCATTCGGAAAGACGGGATAGTGCCTTACGACTCTTATCCCGACAGGGAAGGAAGAGGTGCGCCCACGGGAATCATTCTCAACAAGACACGACTGATAGCGGAAAAGGCGGTGAACTCAAGGAGGGGACCTAAAGCGTATCAAAAGACACTCGACGATATGCTTGACGACTCAATGGGACACCGGCCGAGGAATGTGTATATGTACAGTGCGCAATACACACCGATGGAGTTTGCCCACAGTGTGTGCCGGGAGGATGAGTATATAGGTATAGCCAGTTGCACACATCATCCCTTCGGAGAGTGGTTCGTGATGGAAACGGCGGACAACTGGGAGCGAAACTTGTTCTATAACATGAAGATAGAAGAGATGATGGCGATTGTGGAGAAGGCTGTAAGAGAGGGCAAGGGAGTATGTTGGGAAGGAGACATCTCGGAAGAGGGATTCAGCTTCAGGAAAGGCATCGCTGACTTGGATTTACCCAAGGGCAAGGACGTGCAGCAGGAAAGACAGAGAGGAATAGAATCATACAAAACAACCGACGACCACTGTATGGCGATCGTCGGCTTGGCCCGCAATGCAAGCGGGAAAACTTATTTTATTATGAAAAACTCTTGGGGAACGGACAATCCCTACGGCGGTCTGATGTATATGTCGGAAGACTATATGAGGATGAAGACCATTGCCGTGATTCTGCCATGGCAGAAAAACAATGAGTGATCTACCACCCAACCTGCTTCTCGACACGTCCGGAATAGGTCTCAACGGTTAGACGGACACTGTCTGTGGGGATTGAGTCGTGAGGAATGCTTAGGAAATACTGTGTGGAGTACTTCTCGGGCACTTCTCCCTGTGAGTGGAGCAAGGTGAGATGGGTGGTGGTTCGCCCGTCGTCGGCAGTGGTGATAGCCGTGCGCAGCATGCCTATGGTTTGGTGGGCATCTTCTACGGACGTGTTCCCTATCTTAAGCCAGATCGAGAGATTTAAGTATTTCTTGTTCTTGCTTGTCCACATGCTCTCGAATGTGACCGGGTCGGTGACGACATCCTTAACGGAGTCTCTCGGGATGACGGTAGGAACAAGTCCAATGCTGATAATCTCAGCCTTGCCTTCGCCCAGCTTGTTGTAGTAAGCCACTGTGCGGTAGGTTGAATCGGCAGTGGTAATCCATTTAGCCGTAACGGGTTGGCTGACAATGAGCTTTTCGTCGTTGTCAGTCATGATATAGTCGATGGACTTGTCACCATTGGCATGGGCGGTCATAAGGTCGCCCATAGTGAGCGAGTTTTCCCCTGCTCCCTTGTCATAGCTGTCAGTCTCGCAGGCAGCGAGCAGAATCACCGCGAATATAAGACAAAGTATCCTCATTCCTAATCCCTAATTCCTAATTTTCATCTGGTTTACCGCCGGATTGGCATACATCGTGAGAATGCGCTCGCGCAGGAAAGCCTCATCCTTGTCGGGTATGGAAATCTTGGCAAGCTGTGCAGCGAGATAATTCTCAAACGTAGCCTTATCCTCAGGAGTGTAGTTGGATGCCATCCTGTCGCCACCCTCAAGCAAGTCGATTGCTATGTAGTTGTTGGGGTAGAGCCGATAGTTGGCATGTATGTTGCGGTCGATATGCTCGGCGATGATGCGGAAGATGTCGGTCTTGGGAGTGTCCTCGGGGATAGAGGCGAGGAAATCGTTGATGCAGGGAGCGCAGTGATAGTGGATACGACCCTTGTATCCCATTATTCCCGTCTTCATGCTCAGCACATCGTCAGCCTTGGTCTTCTTCCAACCCTCCACGTCGCGCTTGAGCTGGAACTCCTGCGCCTTGAGCCAGTCGCAGGGGTCATACTCATAGCTGATAGCCACCGGCACGATATTCAGTTGCCGTAGGCGCTGGGTAATAGAACCCTCGCCGCCCATAGCCATCATCTTGATGATAGACTCCTGGGTGCGGTCGTCACTGTCCTTTGCCCTTCCCTCGCGCTGTGCAATCCATATGTTGTCGTGCTTCGAGTTGATTACCAAGTTCATGTATTCAGCCATGGTGCGGCTGTTGACGAGCATCTCTCGTATGCCGGCACTTCGTTTCACGATAAACGACTTGTTGACCCTTACGAGGTCTTCGATCCACGGAGCCGCCAGAAGGTTGTCGCCGATGGCAATCTCGCATGTGGTGCTGAATCCCGCCTCGATGAGCATGACATCCAGAAAAGCCGAGTCGAGGACAATGTCGCGATGGTTGCTGACGAAGGTGTATCTTCCGCCCTTGTCGATGGCGGAGTAATCCATGTCGCAGCCCTTGCTTGCCTTGGCGAGAAGGTCCTTGAGGAATGGATAGCAGAAAGCTACCTGGAAATCAAGGTTGGTCTTACACTGCATTAACTTGGCTGTCAATGCCTCAAACGGCACTTGCGGGAAGATATATCCCACAATGGCCTTGAACTGCTCGTCGGCAATGAGTCTGCCGAACACATCATGCAGTTCCTCCGGCTCGAAAGGCCGGATGCTGTCAAACTTCTCCGGTATGTTCATAACAAAATTCCTAATTCCTAATTCCTAACCCCTAATTCCTAAAATTGGTTCTCAACAATGTCCGTCAGCACATCGCTCATCTTTAGTCCGGCAGCCTTCACCTGCTGTGGAATAAAGCTGGTGACAGTCATGCCCGGAGTGGTGTTGATTTCGAGCAGGTGGATCTTGTCAACCGGCTCGCCATTGCTGCCAATACCCTTGCCGATGATATAGTCGATGCGGATGATGCCGTTGCAGTGGAGGATGTCGTAGATGTGGCTGGTGAGCTCGGCAACGCGCTTGGACGTTTCCTCGCTCAGGCGCGCTGGTGTGATTTCCTTGACCTGGCCGTTGTATTTGGCGTCGTAGTCGAAGAACTCGTTGTCAGTGACAACCTCAGTGGCAGGCAGTACTACCGACTTGGTCTTGGTCTTATAGCATCCGATGGAAATCTCAGTTCCTTCGAGATACTGCTCCACCATAACATCCGAGCTTTCGAGCATAGCCTTGCGGATGGCAGGAGCGAGCTGGTCCTTGTTCTTAACCTTGGAGACACCGAAACTGCTGCCGTCGGCAGCCGGCTTGACGAAGCAAGGCATACCGATGCGCTTCTCCACCTCGTCCTCGCTGACCACCTCCTCATATCCCTTGCGGATGAGCAGGCTGTCGGCTACGCTCACTCCATATCCGCGCAGATACTGGTTGAGCACGAACTTGTCGAAAGTCATTGCCTCTACGAGCACCCCACTGGTGGAATAAGGTATTCCCACAATGTCGAGATAGCCCTGAAGTATTCCGTTTTCTCCCGGTGTGCCGTGGATGGTGATGTATGCGTAGTCGAAATAAACCGTTTTCCCGTCCTTCTTGAATGTGAAGTCGTTGAGGTCAATCTTTGATGATGTTCCGTCGCCGAGATCGACTTTCCAGTCGAGTCCCTTGATGTCAACAATGTAGATGTCATACCTCTCCTTGTCGAAGAAAGAGTATAGCCCCTGTGCGGAGCGCAGCGATACGTCGTGCTCCGATGAATCGCCACCGCAAATGATGGCTACTTTTCTTTTTGTCTGTTCCATAATATATTAATGTATGAACTTTAATTCTTTAATTCTTTAATTTTTTAATTCTTTAATTTTTTAATTCTTAATTCCTAACCCTCCCTCTCCATTTTTGTATCAGTGCTTCCATATCCTCGGGCAGAGGCGACGTGAAGTCCATCTGCTTGTGGGTTGTGGGATGCACAAAACCGAGGGTCCGGGCGTGCAGAGCCTGACGCGGACAGAGCTTGAAGGCATTGTTCACATACTGCTTGTAATTGGCAGTCCTCTCGCCACGCAGAATCTCCGTGCCGCCATATCGCTCGTCGCCGAACAGCGGATGACCGATGTGCTTCATGTGGGCACGGATCTGATGTGTCCTTCCGGTTTCGAGAATACATTCCACGAGGGTGACATATCCGAAACGCTCGAGCACCCGATAGTGGGTGACGGCACTCTTGCCGATGTCGCTGCCCACGTGGAAGACTGCCATGCGAAGCCTGTCCTTAGGGTCGCGGCCGATATTGCCTTCGATGGTGCCGCTGTCCTCCACAAAGTTTCCCCACACGAGGGCATTATACTGGCGGTGGGTGGTTTTGTTGAAGAACTGCGCACCGAGTGAGGTCTTGGCGTCGGGTGTCTTCGCCACAACAAGCAGTCCGCTGGTGTCCTTGTCAATGCGGTGCACGAGTCCCACCTGCGGGTCGTTGGGGTCGTAGGAAGGCAGGTCGCGCAGATGCCATGCTATGGCATTCACCAAAGTGCCCGTGAAGTTGCCGCATCCGGGATGGACAACCATTCCTGCTGGCTTGTTGATCACCATAAGGTCTGCGTCTTCATATACTATGTCGAGGGGTATGTCTTCCGGTTCGATGGAAGTCTCGAATCTCGGCCGGTCGAGCATCAGTGTTACGACGTCACCCGGCCTCACCTTGTGGTTGCTCTTCACCGGTTTGTCGTTTACATGCACATATCCCGCGTCGGCAGCCTTTTGGATACGGTTGCGCGAAGAGTGCTGCAGTTTCTCGCACATGAACTTATCCACCCTTGTGGCTACCTGTCCCGGATCCACCTCAAAGCGGAAGTGCTCATAGAGTTGATGCTGCCCCTCGTCGATGTCCTCGTCTATATATTCATTTATGTTATCTTCTGCCATTATTCCAATTAATTGCTTGATGTTTATTCCGGCATGGTAACCTCTTCAAAGTCATCAGTCTCAGGTGTGTCGAAATGCACGTCTTCGGTTTCATCCGTGATGTGGATGTCCGCAGAACCGTCAAATTCACCGTTGCCTATCAATAGCGTCAGTGGCAGTTCGATGGATATTCTGTCACCCACATTAAGGCGTCGTCCCCTGCTTACGATTCCATACACCCAGTCCTTCTCGCCAATGACTGTTTGCGGCTCAAGGAGTTTGAATCCCAAAGCCGTCAGCTTAGCCGTAGCCTCCCTGACACTACTGTTGTCGATGATGTCGGGAATGGCCACAGTGGGTGAAGAGGGAGAATTGACAGTGACGTAAATGGTATGACCTTTCTTTACGTTAGTCCCCTCTCCTGGACTTTGTGCGAGCACACATTCGGCGGGCATTCTCTTGTTGTAACCAGAGTCGCTCACCATTATCCCGAGACCGTTTCGTTCAAGCAAGTCAGCAGCCCTGTTGAAGTCCATTCCCGTCAGATTAGGCACAGGCACACCTTCTCCATGGTGGGTGTAGATGTCAAGTCCGAACTTGACTCCCACGCACAGGAGGATAACCGTGAGCAACATTGCCAAGAGGTTTCCCCACAGGTATTTGCTTAGAAACTTGCCGAAGAATTCCTTTGATTTCATTACCTTATTATATAAATTAGGATGCAAAGATACACCACTTTGTTGACAAATCAAAGAAAACGGCTTGTTTTTTTTGATTTTTTAGATGTTATGGGACAAAAGACAAAAATAAATCCTCCCGGACATCACTGCCAGGGAGGATTGAATAATAATCTTTTGTATTATTACAATATGAACTAAAAACTTGTCATAACGTGAAGTTTACGCCAAGACCTATGACGCGGTTGGTGCGGGTGAACGAGTCGCTGATGCGCGGTGTCTCGCTTGTCACCTTGTTGTAGTCGTCATAGAGGGTCTGGAAGTAGGCGGCATTGATTTTCACCTTCTCGGTGACATTGACACCAACACCGAATCCGAAGGAATAGGAGTTGACATTGAATGATATGTCGTTCATTCCGGCATCCTTCAATCCATACTGTGTGCGCTGGCCTCCGGCACTGACAGTGATGACCTTGCTGATGTCCCACTCTGCACCGAGAAGATACTCGTTGGTGTCGTCGAGCATTTCCTTAGTCCACTGCTTGGTGTCCTGGTCGAAATAGTGATGCCATCCTGCCATGACGCGCAGTGAGGGGAGAATCTCATACTGGGCACCCACGGTGAGGAGAGCCGGTGAATCCTCGGCAACACTGTTGCCATCGGTAAACTTGTCGAGCATTTCTATACCTTCGGCACTCAGACTGTTGGCAGCCTTGTTCTTGAGTCTCATACGTGTCTTGAACTCATATTTAGCGGCGAGGTTGAGCTTGCCAGTCTTATAATCCACACCGATGATAGGAGCAACGCCCCATCCGGTCTGGTCGCAGTTGAGTTCGATATCCTGGGAAGCGACACCAAGTTTGGTTGCCTGTGTGGCAGCACCGGCGAGCTGTTGGGCAGCCTCGGCATTGCCCATACCCTCCATCATTCCTGCATACTTGTTGAGATTAGCCGCAAGTTCGGTGAAGTGCTGCGAGGCATTAACCATCTCCGACTGTCCTGCATTTACATGCTCGATGTTGATGTCCTTGACATATCCATAGTAGTTGGCTGAGCCGTAGAGCATTCTCAGGCCTCCATATACAGAGAGGTTGTCGGTGAGCTTATACGCAGCTCCGAGAGTGAATCCGTAGTAATACTGGCGACCGCGCATATATGAGTCAAACTTGTATTTGTCGCCCATCTTGTGGTCTGCCATTCCGGGTATGCCAAAGGCACCGAGCGTCTGATAAAGCTGGTTGATGGATGGAGCGACTGATGTGAGCGATCCCACCACCTGCTCAAATGAACCAAGTCCATAAGGGAACTCGCACTTGCCTCCACCGCCGGTGATGGCAAATCCGAACTGATAGCTCCACTTGTCCTTGTTGTATGCTATATGCAGCGACGGCAATATGGGCACGTCGGCGTTGCCCTCGAACTTATGTAGAGTCTGGCCCAGGTTGCCGGCATTGTTGACAAAGAGAGGGAACGTGGTTTCCACGGTGCGGGTTTGGTGTGCATTCTGGAGATTGAGCGACACGTGTATGCCCTCGCCCAAGAATATCACTCCGGCGGGATTGCTATACACTCCGTCAATGCCAATCGCGGCATCGCGTGCCGGATTTCTCAAGAACTCAATACTTTGGTTGGTGTTTGTGAGCAGTCCGCCTGCCCATGCGTTCATTACGTTTACTGCCGCCATTATGGTGAGACAGCACAATCTAATCTTCTTCATTTAAACAAATATTTTCATAAATTCGCCGCAAAGGTAATAAAATTGTTCGGAATTTCCATATAATGAATATTTGTTTTAAATATTATTAATCTTTATTCACTCTTATCTCCCCCTTATCTTCCTTTATCTCCCCTTTATTCAAAGTAGGATAGCTTATGCGGGCATGATAGATGGTCTTGAGTTTCTCGATGAGTACAGTCTTGGCATAGGATATGTCGCGGAAGGTGATGGGACACTCACGGAAGAAACCGTCAGCCACCATTCCGTCGATGAGGGTGTTCACCATATCACGGATGGTAGTCTCGGTGTATTCCTTTAGCGAGCGTGAAGTGGCCTCCACTGAGTCAGCCATCATCAGGATAGCCTGTTCGCGTGTGAATGGATTTGGTCCGGGATAAGTGAAGAGCAGTTCGTCGATGTCCTCGTCGGGATGCTCGTTCTTGTATTTGATATAGAAATACTTGGTCTTTCCCTGTCCATGGTGGGTGGAGATGAAGTCGCGTATCACGCTTGGCAGGTTGTATCTCTCAGCCATCTTTTGTCCCTCGGTGACATGGCTGATAATCATCGATGCACTTTCCACTTCGGTGAGGCTTGCATGCGGATTGATTCCCGACTGGTTTTCGGTATAGTATGCGGGATTGAGCATCTTGCCTATGTCATGATACAGGGCCCCAGTGCGCACGAGCTGGCTCTTGGCGCCGATTTTGTTGGCTATCTCCGCGGCAAGGTTTCCCACCTGAATGGAATGTTGGAATGTTCCCGGTGCCACCTCGCTCATCCTTCGCAGCAAAGGATTATTGGTATTGGATAGTTCGATAAGCGATATGTCGGATGTGAATCCGAAAGTCTTCTCGATAATATAAAGCAATGGATAGGCAAAAAGCAACAGTATGCCATTAACAATAATATAATGATATGGAGTTGTATCAAATTCCTCCATCGCCGACATTCTGATAAGGTCGTATGAGAAATTCATCACCGCAGCCACCGCAGCCACGAGGAATGCCGTCTTGAAGATCTGTGAGCGATACTGCAGTTCTCGCAGTGAGTAGATGGCTGCAAGGCCTGATACCGCCTCGATGATGATGAACTCGAAGGGATGCTGCAGCATACACGCACACGTCATAATCATTATGATATGGGCATAGAAAGCAGTGCGTGAATCCATGAACACCCTGACGAACATCGGCACCATGGCGTAAGGTATGATATAGACGTGCCCGATGGTGTTGTGTACGAGCAACGAGGTCAATCCGGTGAATATAATGATGAGTGTATAGAGCATAGCCACGCTTCGTGGCTTGTCGAAATAGTCACGTCTGAAAAGCGAAATGTAGATGGTGAGGAAGGATATGAGCATCAGCACATACAGTAATTCTCCCAAGACTGTCAGCCTTATCTGCATCTCGTCGCTGTTACGCTTTTCGTTTTCCTTTTTCAGCGATTCCAGCACCCTGTATGTGTATTCGTTTACAATTTCTCCCCGGTCGATGATTTTCTGCCCCTTCTGCACCACTCCCATAGCGAGCGGCACACTTGCCAGCATATCGTTGAGTGAGGACTCGCTTCTCTCCTTGTCATAAACGATGTTGGCCTGAATATATTCGTTGAGGTTGCATTTCTGCAGGGCAGCACGATACACCTCCATCGTCTTGTCGAGGAAGAGTTGCTCGTATGCCGCCTTGGTTGAGAGAATATCCCCCAACTGGATAGGCACGGCATTCTTCCCGTCAACGAGAAGGATTGTGCGTGTTGTGTCATTGCCCATTTTTGAATAGTCAGCCGAACCGATGATGCCTCTCTGGTATAGCCGGTGGAGCCTGTTGGCGATGATGCTGATGTAGTCATCCGGCACATCAGGGATACCGTCGGTAAAGTCAGAGACAAACCTGCTCACATTGGCGGCTTCAATATCCTTATTATATTTATAATATGGTTCGTATGCCTTGAGAATGCTGTCCTTCTCCATTTTCATCGTGGCATCCGACTTATATACCGGGAAGTCAAACGGAGCCGTAAGGTCAGAGTACTTCCAGGGCTTCCCCTGTTCTGTTCTGAAATTACTGCGACTGTCCCTTGGCATCATCCAGCAGATGATTGCCACGGTGAAAACTGTGATGCCTATTCTGACCAGAAGGTCACGCCACGAAAAGTCGTCTTTTAATCCGGATAAGCTCATATTTTTGCCTTTATATCTGTTTTGCACTGCAAAAATGCAAAAAAAAATCGAATTGACAAAGAATAATTGAGAAAAATGGCTGAAAATCAAAAATTATTTGTACTTTTGCACAAATATTATAATATTTAGTCATTATGACAGAGAGAAAAGTTAGGGTGCGATTTGCACCAAGCCCTACAGGGGCATTGCACATTGGAGGTGTCAGGACGGCCCTCTATAATTATTTGTTTGCCCGCCAAAACGGCGGTGAACTCGTGTTCAGAATCGAGGACACTGACACTACCAGGTTTGTGCCCGGTGCTGAGGAGTATATCATAGAATCATTCAAGTGGCTCGGCATAAAATTCGACGAGGGTGTTTCCTTCGGAGGAAACTACGGGCCATACCGACAGAGCGAACGCCGCGACATATATAAAAAGTATGTTGACCAGTTGCTTGATGCCGGCAAGGCATACATCGCCTTTGACACTCCAGAGGAACTGGAGGCAAAGCGCGGGGAAATCCAGAACTTCCAGTATGACGCCCACACACGTATGCAGATGCGCAACTCGCTCACTCTGCCCAAGGAGGAAGTGGAGAGACTCATCAGCGAGGGCAACCAATATGTGGTGAGGTTCAAGATTGAGCCGGGAGTGGCTGTGCATGTGGACGACCTCATCAGGGGCGACGTGCGCATTATGAGTGACATCCTCGACGACAAGGTGCTGTTCAAGAGTGCCGACCAGTTGCCTACATATCATCTTGCCAATATCGTTGACGACCACCTGATGGAGATTAGTCATGTGATAAGGGGCGAGGAGTGGTTGCCGAGCGCACCGCTGCATGTCTTGCTGTATAAGGCTTTCGGTTGGGAGGACACCATGCCACGGTTTGCCCACCTGCCATTGCTGCTCAAACCTGAGGGCAAGGGCAAGCTGAGCAAGCGCGACGGCGACCGTCTTGGTTTCCCCGTCTTTCCTCTTGAATGGCACGACCCGAAGTCGGGCGAGGTTTCTTCCGGTTATCGCGAAAGCGGATATTTCCCTGAGGCAGTGATTAATTTCCTTGCCTTCTTGGGATGGAACCCCGGAACCGAGAGGGAGATGTACTCACTGGATGAACTTGCCGAACTGTTTGACATCACTAAGTGCAGCAAGGCCGGTGCACGTTTCGACTATCAGAAGGGTATTTGGTTCAACCATGAGTACATACTGGCAAAGAGTGCCGGGGAGATAGCATCCATCTTTGCGCCCATGGTGGCAGAAAACGGAGTTGAGGAGTCAATGGAGCGCATCACCAAGGTGGTGGAGATGATGAAGGACCGCGTGAACTTCGTCAAGGAACTGTGGCCCCTGTGCAAGTTCTTCTTCGTTGCTCCCACTGAATATGACGAGAAGACACGCAAGAAGCGCTGGAAGGAAGACTCCGCCCAGCAGCTCACCGAACTGATGCAAGTGCTTGAAGGCATCGACGATTTCTCGATAGAGAATCAGGAAGCTGTCGTTCACCAGTGGATAGAGCAAAAGGGCTACAAGCTCGGCAACATCATGAATGCCTGGCGCCTCACTCTCGTGGGAGAAGGCAAGGGACCCGGCATGTTCGACATCTCGGCATTCCTCGGAAAGCAGGAGACGCTCGACCGCATGAAGCGTGCCATTGAGACATTGGGCTGATACAAGTAACAGTTATCACGTAAATAAGAATGCTTTATAACATAGCGATATATTTCTACCTTTTGGGGGTGGCCATAGCGAGCATCTTCAGCGAGAAAGTCCGCAAGATGTGGCGCGGCGAGCGTGCCGCATTCGGGGTGCTCAAGGCGAAGGTTGACCCGGAGGCGAAATATGTGTGGTTTCATGCCGCCTCACTCGGAGAGTTTGAACAGGGACGCCCCATTATTGAGCGTCTGCGCCAGGAGCATCCGGAATACAAGGTACTCCTGACCTTCTTCTCCCCGTCGGGCTATGAGGTGCGCAAGAATTACGAGGGTGCCGACATAATATGCTACCTGCCGCTCGACACCCCCGTAAATGCCATCCGCTTCCTGAGATTGGTGAGGCCGGTGATGGCTTTCTTCATCAAGTATGAGTTTTGGTATAACTATCTTCACATACTTAAGCATCGTGGTATTCCTACTTATAGTGTATCGTCGATTTTCCGTCCCGACCAGGTTTTCTTCAAATGGTATGCCAGGCAGTATGCCAGTGTGCTCCGGTGTTTCACTCATTTCTTCGTGCAGAACGAACTGAGCCGCCAGTTGCTTTCCACGATAGGGATAACGGATGTTACTGTCAGTGGCGACACGCGTTTCGACCGCGTGCTGCAAATCAAGGGACAGTCGAAACACCTCCCTCTTGTTGAGGCATTCAAGCAGGATAGTCCGGTGTTTGTGGCAGGCAGCAGCTGGCAGCCCGACGAGGACATCTTCATACATTTCTTCAATGAGCATCCCGAGTGGAAGCTGATAATAGCCCCCCATGTCATCGGCGAAGACCATCTGCAGCAGATTCTCTCCAAGCTCAATCGCAAGTCAGTGAGATATACCAGGGCTACACTGGAGACAGCCGCCGAGGCGCAATGTCTGATAATTGACTGTTTCGGACTTCTCTCGAGCATATATCATTATGGCGAGGTGGCATACGTAGGCGGCGGTTTTGGAGTTGGCATACATAATGTGTTGGAGGCGGCGGTATGGGATGTGCCGGTGTTCTTCGGGCCCAACAACAAGCGTTTTCAGGAAGCCCAGGAACTGCTTGCCTCGGGAGGCGGTATAGAGATAACCAACTATGAGACATTTGCATCCGCAATGCAGCGGTTTATGTCCGACCGACAATTACTTAAGGAATGTGGCGCCAAGGCCGGCGAATATGTAAAGGGCAAGGCCGGAGCAACAGAAATAGTACTGAAGAATTCAATGCTTTGGGAGTTAAGGAGTTAAGGAGTTATAGCTCCCTGTGGTCGCTGGGAGTTAAGCCATTAGTCTGAGCACAGGATATCAGCGCATCTGCATTTGGCTTAACTCCTTAACTCCTTAACTCCTTATTCCTTAAACAAATCCTTGATACCACCGATGCTTCCCATGAGGTTTGTCGCCTCGTATGGCAGATAAACCGTCTTGGTCTTGTCGCCCTCAGCCACCTGCTGAAGCATCATGATGTATTTCTGTGCCAGGAGATAGTTGGCGGGGTTGGTGCTTTGTCCCACAGCCTCGGTAATTTTCTGTATGGCGATAGCCTCTGCTTCAGCCTTGCGGATACGGGCTTGGGCCTCGCCCTCAGCCTTCAGGATAGCCTGTTGCTTTTCTGCCTCGGCGCGGTTGATGGTAGCCATCTTCTCACCTTCCGACTGCAGGATGTCGCTCGCCTTCTTTCCCTCACTGGTGAGGATGGTGGCACGCTTGTTTCTTTCAGCCTGCATCTGTTTCTCCATTGCGGTGAGCACACTCTCGGGAGGTGTGATGTCCTGAAGCTCAACACGGTTCACCTTGATACCCCATTTGTTTGTGGCGTCGTCGAGCACCACGCGCAATTTTGTGTTGATGGTGTCGCGGCTGGTGAGGGTCTCGTCCAGTTCCAGTTCTCCGATGATGTTTCGCAGTGTGGTCTGCGTCAGTTTCTCGATGGCGTTGGGCAGGTTGTTGATTTCATAAACAGCCTTGAATGGATCGACAATCTGGAAGTAGAGCAGTGCGTTGATTTCCGTCTGAACGTTGTCCTTTGTAATAACGTTCTGTTTCGGGAAGTCATACACCTGTTCCCTGAGGTCGATATTGTTGGTATAAACATATCGTCCCCTGACCATTGCCACTATGTCCTTGGCCCTATCGACAAAAGGAATAATGATGTTAACACCCGGCTTCAGAGTGGCATGATAGCGTCCGAGCCTCTCGATAATTCTCGTTTCTGATTGTGGGATGATGACAAGAGCCATCTTTGCAAACAACAGGATGCAAACCACGATGACAATCAATACGTAGGTCATACTATTTTAAAATTAAAAGATTAAAAGATTAAAAGATTAAAAGATTAAAAGATTAAAAAATTAAAGGCGGGCTTCCCTTACGGTCAGGATGATGCTATCCCTTGCCGTTACTTCCACGGTAGTGCCTTTGGGGATGTCGGCAGCGGCATCGTCGTCAAGCCTTGATTTCCACACGTCACCGTCTATCGCCACCCATCCGTAGTCTCCGCGCCTGATGTCGCTGTCAGCCTTGCCCCTGCGTCCTATAAGGGCGTCGGCATTGCTCACCCTTCCTGCGGCATTGTCCTCGTTGTCATGACGATGTGCAAAGAATTTCTTAACCACAGCGATGGATGCCAGTGTGGCAATTACGAATACAACCAGTTGAACGGCAATTCCCGCAAAGGGAGAAGCAATGGCAGCCCCTGTGGCTCCCACTGCAAAACAGAGCAGCACAAGTCCGCCGCTCATCAGTTCCATAATAAGGCATAGCACGGCAGCAACAGCCCATACTATCCAAGCGTTTTCAGCAATCCATTCCATCATATACTAATAAAAATTATATAATTATGGTGCAAATATACGAAATATCTCTTATAGTTCCTAAATATTTGCCATTTTTTTTTGTTTTCTCTTGTCAGATTATAAAAAAATCACTAACTTTGCCACTGAATTTCAGGAAAAACTATCCAGTAATAGAATATCTGACATGAAAAGAATCTTTATGCTTATGGCTTTAATAGCCATAGTAATAACCTCAAGCTCTGCTCCACGCGATATGGAACAGGCATCCCAGATTGCAAAACAACTTGCAAAACGACATGGGTTTGGTTCTGATGAACCAAAACTAAAATCCGAAGCCTCTCCCAATAGGGGCAATGTGATTGGTGAACCATTTACGGTTGACCAAACCTATTACTATATATTCAATTATGGTAATGCCAAGGGATATGCCATTGTTTCGGGTGACGATACAATGCCAGAGATTGTTGGATATGCCACCGAGGGAGACTTTGACGAGAACACTATTCCCGAAAGCATGTCGGCTCTTCTGTCTGCTTATCGCTCCACTGTTGACAAGGTGATGGCAGGTGACAAGCAGGCCATGCAGAACGTATTGCAACTGGCTGCCATACGCAAAGCAGCCGACGGCACAAGCGTGGAGCCATTACTTGGAAACATAGCCTGGAATCAAAACATACCGTTCAACAATGAGTGTCCCATGTTTGCCAATGGCACTCATGCCGTGACTGGATGCAATGCCACGGCAGCTGCACAGATTATGAAATATTACAGTCACCCTAAGGCACTGTGCAACGACATACCTGCCTATACTTCATATTCCGGGCAGAAATACGAGGCAATACCAGCAAAAGACCGCACATACAACTGGAATAAAATGATTGTAAACTACAACACGGGATATTCCACAACTCAGGCCGCTGAAGTGGCACGACTAATGAGCGACGTGGGCAAGGCTTCAAAGACCGACTATGGCACCAGCGGCTCCTCAGCAGCTTATGCCGAGACGAAAAATGCCTTTGTCAACTATTTCGGCTATGACAAAGACCTTATACAGTTGCTGTCGCGTTCCAATTTCTCCTTGGCACAATGGATTGACATCATCAAGAATGAACTCCACAACGGACGCCCCGTATATTATGCAGGACAGTCGAACGGAGGCGGACATTCCTTCGTTTGTGACGGTTATGACTCTGAACTTTTCTTCCATATCAATTGGGGATGGGGAGGACAAGCCAACGGATATTTCGACATATCTATTCTCAATCCTTATAGTGGCGGGATTGGAGGCAGCTCCACTTCAGACGGATTTGACATGAATATGGAGATGATTATCGGTATTCAACCCGACAACGGAGTAACTGACGCTCCTCTTGTGGATACTTCTTTCAACAAGATGTTCCCAACCTTCTATCAGTATGGGAATATTGTTATTGACGGTGAGCGAGAAACATCGGATGGAACGTTCAAAGTCATCTTGCCGTGGAATATCTTTAATTACGGAGACACTACCTTTGAGGGCAGCTTGGCTGTGGTGTCGATTGACGACAACGGCAAACTCACTGTCATAAAACAAATTGACGGACTGAAGTTTAATATTTTTCAGGGCTTCAGACTTGACAATGCCGATTATCGGGATTTCCTTACCGTAGATTATGCTTTCCCCGTCGGTGTTTCCCGACTGTCAATGGCTGAAAAGGTAAACGGAGGAGATTGGAAACTCGTTGTCAGCGCAATGTCAAACTCCGTTATATTCGAGGCTACCGAGACCACGCTATCCGTATTCAAGAAAAACCTTGAAGCCGAGATAAGTCCAACAGAGTTGACAATAGGCGAGGAAGGTGTTGTTAAGATGAAGATAACCAACAATACCGGCTACGACTACTACGGCCGTTGTCGTTACTATGCGGATTATGGCGATGGGCTGGAGGATACTCCCGGCACTTTGAACACCATACCCGTAGGACTCGACGATGGCGACAGTATGGAATGGAACGCACCGTTGATTATCATTGGCGAATGTGACATTTTACTAAAAGATGATGATGGAAATGAACTTGTTAGACAGCATTTCAAGCCTTCAGGCACCCCCGTGCCAAGATTCGTCTTTGACGGTTGTTCTATTGAAATGAACGACGAGAGAAAGTTAATTTTCACCACTTTAGGTCTAATGAGTGTCCCTGTGCTGCATAATGAAGGATCTCCTGTCTTGAAAATAAGAATCCGAAATAATGGCGTAACAGGAGTATTCCATACCGCAATCAACAACAAGTGGAATCCAAACCTCCTCTTGTTCGACAACACAACAGGATATAACATCACCACCACGATTGAAAGCGGTTCGGTTGCCGAATTCGCCGTGCCTTCCGCCGATTCTGGAGAAGGTATAGTGATATGGAATCTCTTTGGCAGCCAAATCGAGGGATTCAGTGAGGTAGCATTTATTGACAAGAATATGGGCGTCAAATACACCAACGGTTCTTTCTTCATAGCCTATAACGACGGTGTGTCAGGAATAAAGGGTGTGGAATATAGCGATGAGGAAAAAGAAATGCCGGTTTACACCCTCCAAGGAGTGAAAACCGACAAACCTACTAAAAGTGGCATTTATGTTATTGGAAGAAAGAAAGTGCTTATAAAATAAGCCCCTTTCAATCAGAACCTGGTCATGAATTCCACCACAATCTTGTCCTTTTCTGACGGCTTGGCTATTGCACCGTCGCGATAGAAATATTTTTCAAAGTTCAGACGGATGTCTGACACAAATGGGGTGGCAAGACTGAGTGTCACACCCGCTGTTACCCTGTGACGCTTGTAGTCTGTTACGTTGAATGTTCCGTCTTCGTATATCGAAGTGCCGTCGCTGTGGTCGTTCATGAAGTCATATCTGACCAGCGGCGACACTTTCTTTATAAAGCAGTCCTTGTTTTTTGTCTGAATGTCATAATTGATGAAGCCGTCAAACGAATGAACATCCTCAAACACGTTGTTGCTATAGTGCTTGTATAGATATTCCGCCTCGATGTGCCACCCCTTGGCGTGCCAGTATGTGCCTGCGTCATACATCATCACCGAATTGTCGGCAGGCGAAATCTTCTGCGTGCTGAGTGTGACGTTGAAGCCTTGCGGCAGAAAGACCTGAGCCTTGGCCGAGAAGTTAATCTTCTTTGTCCAGTAGTTCTTTTGGTTGGTCAGTCCAGACCCGTTGAAGAGTCCTCCCTCCAGTATCAGCGGCACCTTGCCCTTGAACTTATATCCCAACGAAGCACCCACATCACGCACATTGCCCACCTGCTTGGCTATGAACGAGCGGTTGGCAAAGTATTGCTGGTGAGGCGAACGGTGGGCGTCAATAGTGAACGGCACTCGAAACTGTCCTATGGTGAAGTTGAGGTTCTCCACCGGTGTCAGACGCGTGTAGGCATCCAGCATCTTGATATTTCCCTCGTCCGAAAGGTCAATCTCCGCCTTGTAGCTCACGGCATCTATCACCTTGCCCGTGATGCTGATACGGGCGTTTCTCACCTCGAAGCGGCCTTCGCCCTCCTCGGTTTGGTATTCATACTTCGCCCTCACTGTACCGTGGATTTCGGGAGTGAATTCTGTCTTTTTCTCCTGTGCTTCGCCTACTGCTGCGGCTGTAAGCATAATAGCCATAAAAAATAGTCTCATATAATCGCTTTTTCTTATTTCGGCTGCAAAGGTAAGCAACGTATATTACAAAACCGTTACAACTATATGAAGAAGCGAATACTATAATTCCAGGCATTTTCGCACATTTTAGAAAAATTAAGCCTGTTAACGATACAACATGACGAATTAATTACTATATTTGCAGCAAAATTAGCGACAACGAAAGGTTTTATCTTTAACAAAAGGAGGATTATTATGAAAAGATTGTTTTTTTTGGCAGTATTTGCCGTAGTTTCGTCGTTTTCACAGAATGCGAATGCTTGCACTGGCATCACATTGAGAACGATTAGTGGCTCACCCGTTACTGCCCGCACCATCGAATGGGCTGGCAACGACTTGGAGAGCAAGTATTCAATTGTTCCGCGAGGTTACTCGCAGCGTTCCTTCACGCCAAACGGTCAGAAGGAAGGCATGATGTTCACGGCCAAGTACGGATATGTAGGTCTTGCCGTTGAGCAGGCGGAGTTTGTCGTCGAGGGCATCAACGAGGCGGGACTTGCCGCCGGCCTGTTCTATTTTCCCGGATATGGGGAGTATGAGACCTACAGTGATGCCAACAAGGAAAAGACTGTGAGCGACTTGCAGCTCGTGTCGTGGATCCTAAGTAACTTCAAGTCCATCAATGAGGTCAAGAATGCCATCTATGGCATTCATGTCGTGACTATCGACCCTCGCGGTTCCACTGTCCATTGGCGCATCACTGAAGCAGGCGGTCGTCAGGTTGTGCTTGAGATTGTTGGCAAACAGGTCAGGTTTTATGAGAACAAGCTTGGCGTGCTTACCAATTCCCCCGGATTTGACTGGCACATCACCAATCTCAACAACTACACCAACCTCTTTGCCGGTCCTATTCATACCCGCGAAATCGGTGACCTCACTCTCACCGCCTTCGGTGGGGGCGGCGGACTGCATGGCATTCCCGGCGACATGACCCCTCCGTCGCGTTTTGTGCGTGCCGCCTTCTTCCAGGCCACGGCTCCCAAACTCGCCACCACTGAGAAGACCGTCATGCAGGCATTCCACATCCTCAATAACTTCGACATCCCCACCGGCATCCAGTTCTCCGAGGGTCAGCGAGTGCCCGACATCCCCAGTGCCACCCAGTGGACCGTAGCCACCGACATCACCAACCGCCGCATCTACTATCGCACGATGCACAACAGCACCATCCGCTGCTTCGATCTCAAGTCGATAAACTTCGCCAAGGTGAAATACCAGTCAGCTCCACTTGACGCGCAGAAGGTGCAGCCAGTGGAGATGATGAAAGTCAAGTGAGATGCTCTTTGCTAACGTCATGGTCGGTCATCGCTGCAACGCAGGAGTCCGACCATACGTTTTCGGCTGTCTCTATCATGTCTATGATGGTATATACGGGAAGGATGATGTCCATAATTGCAACCGGGGCGCCGATGCCCGTCATGAGCGAGAGGGTGAGGAAGAAGCAACCCATAGGCACTCCGGCATTACCTATCGCCGAGACCACCGAAAGCAGGAGCCAAAGGAGCATTGTGGGAAGGGTGAGCTCTATGCCGCCGTTCTGCATCACGAAGAGCGAGGTGACGAGGATGAATGCCGCACAGCCATTCATGTTGATTGTGGTGCAGATGGGCAATACGAAACGTGCCACCCTTGAACTTACTCCGAGTCGCCTTTCAGCGGTTTCCATCGTCACGGGCAATGTTGCTGCGGAACTCTTGGTGAACAGTGCCATGAGTACTGCTGGAGTCATCTTGCCGAGTGTCCGCAGCGGATTGATGCCGCGCGAAAGGAGGAAAAGGGGCAGGACGATGAAGAATTTCTAATTGTAGTCTTTTCGTCCAAAATAATGCTTATTTACTACTAATAATTAACAGATTCACCTCACTCAATTTTCACATGAAATACGCTAAATGATGTGATAATTCGTGGAAATCTATTAAAAAATCACACATTTCCACGACTTATCGGAATATTTTTCGTATCTTTGCAGCCATAAAAGCATTACAATATATACGATTATGGTTATCGGCAGAGAATATGAAATGGAGAGGCTTGACGCATTGCTGTCGGCTGAGGAATCACAGTTTGTGGCTGTCTATGGAAGACGTCGTGTGGGCAAGACTTTTCTTATCAGAGAGGTCTATAAAGACTATTTCGTCTTTCAGCACACGGGTACTAATGGCGCCACACGCAAACAGCAACTCAGTGACTTCAGGGAATCATTGTATTTGGCAGGATTGGAACGAAGTGCCATGCCGAAGACATGGTCGGAGGCATTCGGACTCTTGTGGCGTTTCTTGAAGAAATTTCCCGAGAATGACAGGAAAAAGGTGGTGTTCATTGACGAGCTGCCTTGGATGGATACTCCGAAATCCAACTTCGTGAGTGCTCTCGACCATTTCTGGAACGCATGGGCAACGACGCGCAAGGATATTATACTCGTAATCTGCGGCAGTGCCACTTCATGGATTATCGACAATGTCGTGATGAACTATGGCGGACTTCACAACCGCCTTACATGCAAGGTGCATCTCCAGCCTTTCACGCTTAGGGAATGTAAGCAATACTGCGAGGCTAAAAAACTCGGCTACAAGGACAGGCAGATACTTGAAGCTTATATGGCTCTCGGCGGAATACCTTATTACTGGAGTTTCCTGAAAAAGGGATTGAGTGTGTCACAAAACTTCGACCGCATGTTCTTCCAACCAAGTGGTGAACTCACGCAAGAGTTTGATGCTCTTTACGCCTCGCTTTTTAAGAGACCGCGGCATCATATCGCCATCATAACAGCCTTGGCAAAGAAGAAAATGGGTATGGTAAGAGAAGAGCTGTTGAAGGCATCCAGACTTACTGACAACAGCGACTTTTCAAAGGCTCTGCAGGAACTGGAACAGTGTGGATTTATACATAAATATTCAGCAATAGGCAAGAAAACGAAAGATGCCACATACCAGCTGATTGACAACTACACGCTGTTTTACTTCGACTTTATTTCGGAGAACACAAACGGCGACGAACATTTCTGGACTTCATCCGCAGGCACATCGATTCACTATGGTTGGGCAGGGCGCGCTTTCGAGCGTGTCTGTCTGCAGCACGTAAAACAAATTAAGGAAGCACTCGGATTTTCCGCTGTAGTAAGCAGCGTACATTCATGGTATTTCAGGGGCAATAAGGATGCCGCAACAGGAAAGATACTCACAAGAGGCGCGCAAATAGATATGCTCATTGACAGAAACGACGACACGATCAATTTGTGCGAGATGAAGTATTCCAACGCACCATACGTTATCACCGAAGAGGAAGATATGCGCATACGGAACCGCGTGGAAACATTCATTAGGGAAACAGGCACGGAAAAAGCAGTGCTCGTGACAATGATAACCTCCTTCGGTTTGGCTCCCGGTGGTTATTCTGGTGATATTCATTGCCAACTTACAATGGAAGACTTGTTTAGATAGCCGTTTCCAATATGTCACGTCACTCAAACAGGTCATCCATTGTAAGGCATGCCTGGGCAATGGATGAATAGGCATTGCTGCGGATGCCGAATGTTGTGATCATCGTGGGCAGGATGCCAGTGCGGATGCCTGTCTCGCTGACGAAGTCGGCTATGCGGTTTCTGATTCGCGAGTCCTCATCTTTGGTTATGGAGTAAGGCAGTTGGGAGTACTTTATTTCGCATACGTTGGTCAGGTTGTCTGCCCTCTCGATGATAAGGTCAATCTGGGCGGCGGGCACTGACTCCCGACTTCTCCATGAGTAGTATTCCGTATGAATACGGTCGATGCCTAATTTCTTCTTTATCTGCGGGATATGCAACATGCAGACACGCTCGAACGACAGGCCGTACCACGTGTTCTGCACAGGTTTGCCCATCATGTTCGTCCAGTAGTGTTCGTCGGTAGTTGCCTTGTGGCAGAACTGCATATAAAATAATGTGTAGAGGTCGGTGAGCTGGTATATTTGGTCCTTCTGCTTGATTTTCCTCTCGCGTGTGTTATATCCCCTTACAAAGTCGCAGTTCACGAGTTCCCTGATTACTTTCGTCAGTGTGCCACCCGATGCCGTCTTTATTTTCTCGGATATTTGTTTGCGTGTCAATCCCTTCTTGCATGAAGCGAGTGTCTCAATCACATTCATGTAAATCTCGGAATTTTTGAAAAGTGACGAATAAAGCCGGTTATACTCCCGTTTCAGTTCGCCACGTTCGGCGAAGAACAGACGGTCGATGTTGACTTCTAAGCTCTTGTCTTTCTCCAATAATCCAAGATAATAAGGTATGCCTCCCATGATGCAGTATGCCTGTAGAATAGACAGGCGGTGCCATGCGAATCCGTTGGCAAGAAGCATCTCTTCTGTTTCTGCCAGCGTGAATGGCGCGAGATAAATCTCGTGGGTTATGCGGTTGTGCAATGAAGTGAACCCAAGAAGTTGGACTGGTTAAATACTGTGAGTCTGTTCGAATGCCTTTCTGTATAAAACAGGCGACATGCCGTTGAGTCTCAATTTTATTCTTTCATTATTATAGTATACCATATATTCTTTTAAATCTGTTATAAATCTCTCCATTAAACATGTCAAGTACCGTTGACAAGTATATTTTAGAACCGCCTATGTTGATTTTGGTTACGTCAGTAGCCACTTTCTGCAATGGTCTATCTGCCGTAAAATCCCTGTCTATTACATTTGGCGCAGTCTTGCCAACATCTCAGAACCATATGTGAAAGTCTCCCTCATGAATCATGTGGGCAGAATCAGAATGACAGGTATAATGTTCATCCCTATTATTTTTTCAGAGACTACGTAAATTGGCACCCAAAGAGTCAAAGATCTCGGGGAAACCCTTATTTCGGGCGACAAAAATTTCGGGGAAACAGCGATTTTCGTGCTTGAAAATTTTGGGGAAAGAAGAAAAAGTAGTATCAATATTTACTACCATACATGGGCATAGGACGAGAAACATTCCTATGAGGTGGATTTCCTCATATCCCGCGGCAGCAAGGTGTGCCCGATAGAAGTGAAGTCTTCGGGCTACCGGACTCACGCCTCGCTTGATACTTTCTGCAACAAGTATTCCGACAGGGTGGGAGAGCGTTATCTCATCTATACCAAGGATTATGCCAAGGACGGGGCAACAATCTTGCTGCCGGTTTTTATGACTCCGCTGATATAGCGGAATGGTGTAATATGAGAAGAAAAATCTACGCTAAACTTCTGGAATGTAAGAAGTTAAGTTGCGGCGAGGTTGCTCTATATGCCCCCGCTCTTATAGAAAGTGGCAAAGATGGCAGTAGTAATCGGTCGTTAAGTGCATAGTGCGGATGCCTCTGGGAGCGTGGGCGTCACGCCCGCGGCCTGCGTAGAGTGTAATTATAAAACCTGAAGAGGAAAGATATTCAAAACTATACAGAAATCCCCCAGTGCCTCCGCAGTTCCTCCCCACCAAAGTCGGTGATACCCTGATGTAAGTCTATCCCCATAGCGGGCTTACACCGACTTTGGTGCAGAGGTTCACCGACTTTGGTGCAGAGGAACATTAGAGGATCACCGACTTTGGTGTTGACTTGCATTAGACTTACTGCATATTTACATACTTTTAGGTGTTATGCAGGTGCATAATGTTAAAATTAGGTTAAAATCCCGACGAACTATATAACTTTCATAAAATTTTCACTATCTTTGCACACGGACTCGCAGACTCTTAAAAAGCCTACGCCGAGCCGAGCATGGAGGAGTCACCTCTTTATTTAATAGGGAAATGGCAATCAATCCATGACAAAGCGGGCAATGGGTGGGCGAGCAGTCCAGACATATTAAGGCGTTTACTAACGCTCTGTTTGAGACACGTCGAAATTCTCGCAAAGCATTTCACTTCACAGTCTTGAACAATGCAACGGTAGATGTCCTCGGGTGTGGTTATATCACAACCTTTGGTATTGCTATTTTTATAGCAATGCCTTTGGGGTATATATATCATATCGGCGTGGGCTCTAACGTTGTCTGTTCTACTGTGATAGGCAATGCGAGAGCCGCGATGTGTGGGATGGACAACGGGACGTTCCACGCTTTTTTATGCCTTCCACATTATAATTAGAATGTGATAACATAAAGGACTTATGACCGCATTGGTTAATGCGCATAATCTCAGAGGCAAGCCTGAGCCTCCTCACGCAGGACCTACCTCCTGCGTCTCCCCCGAAGCCCAAAGCTCAAATACAGGGGTGTTCTCAGACTTTGTGCCTAAGCCAAACCACCGTTGGTTTGTCCTTAGAACAAGATACGGAAGGGAACTAAAAGCCAAGAGACTGTTGTTGGAAGCAGGCGTTGACACTTACGTCGCAATGAAATATGCAAAGAAAATGAAAAATGGAAACGTCAAGAGAACGAAAGTGCCATTGATTCCCAATATTGTATTTGTCTATTGTACAAGGGACACCTTGAACACAGTGGTGAAAAAGCCCTCTCCTCCATCGGAAATCGTAAGGCTATACCTAAACAAAACCGCCCCTCCAGAATCTAATGGTCTCCATCCACCAGTAGAAGTTAATCCCTCGATAATGTCTAATTTCATCAAAGCCACCCTCATCGACAACAAGCATACAATGATGGTGAATCCGAACCAATGCCATTTCAAGGGAGGCGATAAAGTAAGGGTTATTGACGGCGAGTTCGAAGGGGTAGTTGGAAGAGTAGCCCGAGTGTCAGGTCAGCAGAGGGTGATAATAGAGATAGAGAATGTTGGGTTGTTGGCTACCGCTTATATACCCAGTGCATGTTTGGTAACAATAAAAGTATAATTTATGGAATCATTACTTACTTCTTTAAAGTCAAAAGCATTAATGCCTTTAAGACTCCTAATCGTAGTGACTTGTGTATTTAATTGTAATGTCTCTAATGGCCAGAACAGCTCCTCTCAACTGAAAGTCGAACAGTTGGGTGAGAGGTATATTTATACCATAGGAGATATGTGCAGTATATTCACAAAGTCATTTGCGTCTGCGAAACCTTTTTTAGCTGATAATTTGGCTATTGTTTGTGATAGTCTATATTACGTTATAAACTTGAATGGTGAAAAGGTCTCACCTTTCTTTCAAAAAATTGAAAGGCATAAGTCTGGACTATTCATCGGAAAAGAAACTGACGAGAGTGGCTACGCAATCTATGATAAGTGAGATATTCTGCAATATCTCTCCTTTAGATAACAATTATTATTTAGTGAAAAGTTATAACAACAAATACGCTCTGGCAAACAAGTGTGGTAGCCTAATATCTGATTTTGTCTACGATGATTTTTCATTATGGTCAGATTCTTCAAATTCAATATACAGATATTCCATTAATGGAAAGAAAGGATTGAAAACTCTACCACAAAATGACGTGTTGGCATGCGAGTTTGACAACATAGGTAATTTGACCAATGAATTTGCCATAGCTATAGAAAAAGAAAACGGTAAAAACAAGTACTTCGTCATTAATAAAGACGGTTCATTTATCACCACCTATACCTATGACAATCTTGTAAAGGAAAAAGATGGAACCTACAAAGCTTACCTTGGGGCAGACGATAATGCTCTTTGTGTAATACTTGACCCAATAACGGGAAAAGAGAAAAACCCAACAATACAAGAACAGTTTTTTTATCAAGTAGTGGACGTGGAAATGGAACCCAAAGAAATGATTGAAACGTATGATTTGATTATTGAAATGGGTGGACCGCTTACTGCAGCAGCATACAATAATAAAGGTGTTGCATACGAAGAGCTGCATGACATCTCTAAAACAAGAGAGTGTTATGAAAAAGCCAAAAGCCTTGGGAATGAGACTGCTGCTGATAATGTCAAGCGACTTGACGAAGAAGCGGCAGCTGAAGCTGAGGAAAGAAGAATGTTGGCTGAACAAGAAAGACAAGAACGAGAACGAAAAAGGCAAGAGAATCTGAATGAAGTAGTTGACCTTATCAATTCTTGGGCTTCATTATTAGGAGGTGGCTCGAATACATCAAGTTCGGGAACATCTTCGTATAGTAGCAGTGATTCGGATAACTCTTATAGTTCAAGTAGCTCATCAACTTCCTCTAAAGTTAGGGCTAACGATAAATGTCAAGCGTGCTTAGGCTCAGGCAAATGTACAACACATAATGCACATAGTAAAAGTACTTGTGGCGGAAATGGGAAATGTGGGACATGTGGTGGAACAGGAGTTTTTCATGTTGCTGGAGCCCTCAACGTTTTATGTCCAAACTGCGATAAGAATCACAATGGCAAGTGTAGGCGATGTCATGGTACAGGCAAATGTCCGAAGTGCAACGGTACTGGTATAAAATAAAAAATATTAACTTAAAAACGTAAAATTATGAAAAAGATTAGTTTGTTATTTACGATGCTCTTAACGGTGTTAATGGTCTCTTTGGTGATTACATCATGTAGTAGTGATGAAGAAGATGATGAAAGCGACAATAATTCTAGTGGGAATCCCTCTTCATTGATTATTGGTTCATGGGATCTTCGTCACGAAGAGTTTTTCAAAAATGGTCAATTGATAAAAATTGATAGAAATTATGGTGGTACGTATGTATTTAAGAAAGACAAAACTATGATACGTGTTTATGGCAGCTCAATATCTGCGGAAGGTACATACAATTATAATGCTGAAAATAATTACTTGTTTGCAAGATATAAGTCATATGGCAGTTGGGAGAATAGTGCTGGTGAGGTATTTACTCTCACAGAAGATTCCTTGGTATGGAAAACTCCTTACGATGATGATGAATATGATTATACAATATCGTATATGACAAGAACCAAAACTGAATATGATGACCCTTTTGAAGAAACTATAGTTGATGTGTACTCAGGGAAAGAAAAAGAAATAATTGATAATTTTTCAACAATTCGCCCATTTATTGGAAAATGGTATGTAAATTCCAAATACTATATATTTAATAGTGATAAAACATTTATTTATACCAAAGACAATGTTAAAAGATTTTGGGATTATAATCCTACATCTCGTATATTTGGTATGACAAATTTTGATGTGTCATGGACTGTTACTGTAATAAGTCCCTATGAATGGTCAAATATGAATAATTCTACAAACAAAGCATTTTCATTGTCAAGAGTCTCTGGGTTTATAGATAGTGACAAAAAACTTTTAGTTGGAGAATGGAAAAAAACAGATGGTACTGATGCGGTTATCTATTTTGATAGCAACTTCAACTACAAATATATATACAATGGGTATTCAAAAATCGTTTCTGGAGCAGGTAAGTTAAACGATCTCCTAAAATCTAATGAAATTCAGATAGCATCATTGGCTGGTTCTGTAATTGAAATTAAAGTACCTAATGATGGGAATAAAAAACTATCTGGCAACTACATCTTCCAATCAAAATAGGATTTAAGTATGAATAAAATATTGATATTATTTCTGTTTGTGGTTTCTGTGTTCAAAGTCTCGGCAGAAAACAATAATGCATTGGTGTTGCACATGGCAAATGGTAAATTAGTGACATATTTGCTTGATGATTTACCCATCGTTACTTTCGAAGATGATGAGCTCGTTATTACTACACCTAATAATGTGGTGAGTTATCAAGACGGTGATGTGGTCAAATTTACGTATTCTTATGTGGATCCGTCTAAAGTATCCCAAACTACGATGTCAGATACTATGTTCAAGTTTGAAGGTAATGTTTTGTGTGCCTACAACCTTGAACCGTTGTCGGATGTTTCAGTGTTTTCTGTTGACGGAGCTCTTATAACATCTGCCAAAACTGGTGCGAATGGTGAGATAACCCTTTCAATTCCACAGCAATCAGGTAATGTGGTTGTTGTCAAAACGTCTGTAGCAAATTTTAAAATGATGAAGCCATGAAACGTATATTCTTATTTGTTCTTTTTTGTGTTGGAGTTATGGTGAATGCCGTTGCTCAATCTGAAGCCATATATATCTTTAAGAAAGATGGAACGGTTCAATCTTTTTTAAAAGAAGAATTCAATAAGGTGTCATATTCTCACTATGATGCGAATAATGTTTATCACGATGAGATTGTATCACAAGAAATTGAAAGGAAAGACGGTCTGTCGCGCATTCTTCTTGAAGATATTGACAGTGTTAGGCTTATTGCGCCAAAGGTGGAAAATTCAATTAATCCCGCTTATGTGCCTATCGATTGGAATACTGTAAGTCTAACTAAATGCGATAGGGAGAATTATACATTTCAACTAAAGTGCAACGGAGACGTTCCAAACATAGTTCCCTCTTCTGTCATTACAGTAAACGAGGATAGCATTATGCATATCGTTCTGGTAACCAAAGTGGATAAGAATGGTGATGTTATGACAATTAAAGGCTACCCCGGTAGTTTGGGCAATTTATTCTTTGATACAGAATTTGTCGTAAAGACATTGGAGCCAAATAAAACAGAAAGGGCTAAGGCTGTTTCTGTTCAGAACCATGGCAATTATTATGTATTAAATCATAGAATTGATTGGAATTATCCAGGTAAGATTGATTTCATCAAAGGTGGATCAACGAAAGACAAGGCATCCTACGTTGACTACAACACAAATTTATATTTGGAACTCACTCTGAAATTTCGCTTCGGGGATAAGGTTGAAACAATAATGGATGGCATAACATTCCTTTGTGCAAAATACTTCGACATTGACACAAATCTCACGGGTGGAGTAAAGTGGGTTGTTGATTATACTGGAGAATTTAATTCAAAAAACATCAATATCGATTTGGCACCTAATGAAGATGACAAATACGAATTAATACCAGTCAAGATTCCTGAAGCTATTCTAACTTTGCCTATAGGTCCACTGCTAATTCCTATAATGATTGGAGGAGATTTGTATAAACAAGTAAAGCTGGATGTCAAAAACACCCACGGCAAATTCACTGCAGGATTTGATGCACTTGGAGAAGGTACAATAGGATTTAGATATAATGGTATAACTGGTGAGGGTACCGGCTGGTATGTAGGCTGGAAGTTTGTACCTAACAGGCACGACCCTACTGTTGAGGGATACATTGAGACAGAATCGAAATTCTATCTTTTCCCGCGTATTCATGCTTGGATATCGGGAGCCATGGGGCCTTCGATAGATATCAAACCTTATTTACGTACAAATATTACAGGTGGTTTCAGGACTGACATTGTTGAAACACAAAAGGAAGATTACTTGGCATGGTCTTTGACAAATGCAGCCGGTGTTGATTGGGCATTGGGTTGGAGTACTTCTGCATGGGGTACTTTTGAAGGAAGTAACAAACAATTATATAGTGATACTTTTACAAAGAATGACTGGATACTTTATCATAGTCCTTGGGATATAAAATACATATCGTCATCTGATGATGTCATAAAGAAGGATAATCCTTTGGATGTTACATTCGAAGTGTCAGACTCTTCATTCTTAGGTAAATTGCCGACATGTCTTCCTCAGGTAGTAAAATTTGAATGTAATTCAGGAACAGTAAATGGAGATATGGGATGTTTTAGCTTTGCTAAAGATGGAAAAGTAACAGCGAAATGGAATCCTGGCTCTTCGACTGATGTCTTGTATGCCAGAATGTATGACATGAAAGGTAAGGTTATTGCCGAGGATTCTTTTGGTGACGATTTGCCTGTTGCAATTACTGGTGACTCAACTAATATTAAGTCAAATTCCGCAGAGGTTAATTGTACTTTCTTAAGGGTTCCTAAGGGGGCTTTATGTGGTGTGGATTATTGGACTCATGGAGAAGATGCAAATATTGGAACAAAGACAATTGAGTTTGTTGGAGACAGTATTACTCATACGTTTGTTTTGGACGATTTGCTTTCAAATACGGAATATTCCTATTGTGCATATATAAAAATTGATGACAAATACATTGACGGTGAGGAAAAGCAATTCAGGACTGAATCTTCTCTATGCCCGGATGCCCACCATCCGCATATGATTGACCTTGGTCTGCCGAGTGGAACAAGATGGGCATGCTGCAATGTGGATGCGACAACTCCGGAAGGCGCTGGTGGCTACTATTCTTGGGGAGAAACTTATACTAAGAGTGGGTATCGTGACAATAACTATTCATATTTCATTAAATACCAAGATAGCAAATACGACGATAGCTATGTCGTACCTATATATGCCTATATTGGAACAGACATATCTGGAACTGAATATGATGTGGCGCATGTAAAATGGGGTGAAGCGTGGAGAATCCCAACAATGTATGAAATCAAAGAACTGAAGTCAAATTGTTCTTCATTAATTACCATTGTCAATGGTGTGAAAGGACGACTTTATACTGGACCAAATGGAAATCAAGTTTTCCTTCCGGCTTTAGGTAGTTATTATGATGGGTTTGATAATGATTCGCATTATTGGTCTAGTACTTTGGATCCAAGCGAAACTAATTGTGAGGACAGTAAATATGGTTGGTACCCCTATGTGTTGGATATTGATAATCACAGAGGATTATATGCTTCACGCGGATATGGTTTACAGGTTCGTCCAGTTAGTAGCAACGTTGATTATTCCAATAAAACAAAACCGCATTCAACAACAGAAAAACAAGTTATAAAGAATGAAAGGGTTAATTTAGTGTCTTTTTTTAGAATAGGTTGACTCCTAAAATTTAAGAAAAGATGGATTTTAAA
>SAMEA3663208__coassemble_149_pt1 | contig 34857 bp, 33 predicted proteins | sample SAMEA3663208__metabat2_low_PE_010 | metagenome-assembled genome bin SAMEA3663208 (sample SAMEA3663208) | pig gut metagenome | biome: pig gut; feature: pig-associated habitat; material: faeces | place: China | collected 2013
ACGGCGGCAGCGACGAGGAGCTTCCACCCGTAATCGGCGGCGATGAGAACGGCGGAGGCGGCGACGAGATTATCGACGACGGTGACCACGGGGTGTAGATTTCTTCATTTAAAAAACTATGACTAAGGAGAACAAGTCGAGGTTAATCAAATTCCTGTGGAACCTTGCATCGGCAATCCTCGCAGCCGTGGGTACCGCACTTGGGGTCAGTTGCGCGGTAGCGTAGAACCCGAAACTCTGCGCCGTGGCGTAAAAAATAAAAAAAATCCCGGACTGCCAATACAGTTCGGGATTTTTTTATATAGAAATAATCAATGTTATCAGTTGTTCACTGTGCCTCCAACTATGTCGAGAAGCTCGCTGGTGATGGCCTGCTGACGACTCTTGTTGTACTGCAGGTTGAGACCGCGAAGGAGTTCGTCGGCATTGTCAGTGGCTGTCTGCATCGCAACCATGCGGGCGGCATGCTCACTGGCTATGCTGTCCAACAAGGCCGTATAGAGCATCAGGTGGGCAAGCTTCGGGATAAGAGCCCTCAGGACGGTGTTCATGTCGGGTTCGACGATGAAGTTGTCGTTGAGCGGCTTGCCGTCGAGCATACGGGGAGCCGAACGCTGCTGCTCGGCATCGCGCTTGCGCAGATACTCCTGCGACTCCTTGGTGGCAACCGTGGATTTGAGGTCGCGGAAGTGGTCCTTGGTAAGCTCCGAGGTGATGTCTATCGGAAGGAAAGTCTTGCGGGTGAGAATCTGCGAACCGGCAGACTTGAAGTGATGATACACTAATTCCACCTTGTCAATCTCCCCTTTCCTAAACTTGCCGCCAAGCTCGCGCGCCAAGTCGATGCACTGCTTCACGTTGGGCTTGTCAGCCAGGTCGGTGAAGTCACCGCCAATGACATAGCCAAGTTTGGCAGCCTTCTCGGCAACCTTGCGCCCCACGGGATAAACGACGATATTCTCCTTGCCCAACGACTCATAGTCGGCCGCCACCGTCTGCATCAGCTTGATGATGTTGGAATTGAATCCTCCACAGAGACTGCTGTTCGACGAGAATGCCACGATGGCAACCCTCTTGACTGGGCGCTCTATCGAGAACACGTTCGAAGCGTCAGCCTCCGAGGCGAGGAATGTCTTGAGGATGTGCTCAAGCATGGTCTCGTAGGGAAGCATATTCTCAATCATCACCTGTGCATGGTGAAGTTTAGACGAGGCAACCATCTTCATCGCACTCGTAATCTTACGGGTGTTGTTGACGCTGGCAATCCTGGTCTTTATCTCTTTTAGCGACGGCATAGGCTATTAATTTTTAAACTGACCTGCGATATCCGCCATCACCTGCTCGATGACAGTGGTTATGCTGTCGTCAATCTTGCCGCTGGCAAGTGTCTGGATTACTTCGGGATGGGCTGTGCGCAGCTTGTCGAGGAACGAATCCTGGCACTCGCGCACCTTCTCAACGGGAACGTCGTGCATCAGTCCGCGGGTTCCGCAATAGATGATAGCCACCTGCTCGCCTACGGGCATCGGGCTGTACTGAGGCTGGATGAGCAGCTGGTTGTTCTTGCGGCCGCGGTCGATGGTCATGGCGGTCACGGCGTCCATATCGCTCGAGAACTTGGAGAATGCCTCCAGCTCGCGATACTGTGCCATGTCGATCTTGAGAGTACCTGCCACCTTCTTCATACTCTTGATCTGGGCGGAACCTCCCACACGGCTCACCGAGATACCCACGTTGACGGCGGGACGGAAACCCTGGTTGAAGAGGTCGCTCTCAAGATATATCTGACCGTCGGTGATGGAAATCACGTTGGTGGGGATATATGCCGAAACGTCGCCTGCCTGGGTCTCGATGATGGGCAGGGCGGTGAGCGAACCGCCACCCTTGACGTGACCCTTCATACATGCGGGCAGGTCGTTCATCTGCTCAGCCACTTCCTGCTGGTCGTTGATACGTGCGGCACGCTCCAGGAGACGGCTATGGAGATAGAACACGTCGCCGGGGTAAGCCTCGCGTCCGGACGGACGGCGCAGAATCAGCGACACCTCACGATAGGCAACGGCCTGCTTGGAGAGGTCGTCATACACCACGAGGGCTGAATGACCGCGGTCGCGGAAGTACTCGCCGATGGCGGCTCCGGCAAACGGGGCGTAATACTGCATGGCGGCTGGGTCGGCAGCAGTGGCACTCACGACGATAGTGTAAGGCATTGCCCCATGCTGCTTGAGGTTCTCAACAAGGGCGGCAACGGTGGATGCCTTCTGGCCGATGGCCACATAGATACAATATACAGGCTTGCCTGCATCGTAGAAGCTCTTCTGGTTGATGATGGTATCCACGGCGATGGCGGTCTTACCGGTCTGGCGGTCGCCGATGATAAGCTCACGCTGTCCGCGTCCGATAGGAATCATCGAATCGACCGACTTGATACCTGTCTGCAGAGGCTCCTTCACGGGCTGGCGGTAGATAACTCCCGGGGCCTTGCGGTCGAGAGGCATCTCAAACGAGCCGGCAAGGTCGATGTCGCCCTTACCGTCGATGGCCTGTCCGAGGGGATTGATGACACGTCCGAGCATGTTGTCGTTGACGCGGATAGAGGCGATACGCTTCGTGCGCTTTACGACCATGCCCTCCTTGATGCCCTCGGTGGAGCCGAGAAGCACGCAACCGACGTTGTCCTCCTCAAGGTTCATCACGATTGCCATAGTGCCGTTCTCGAATTCGAGAAGCTCGTTGGCCTCAGCGTTGCGCAGTCCGTAGATACGGGCCACACCGTCGCTCACCTCGAGCACGGTGCCGACCTCGTCAAACTGCTGTCCGCCGCTGATGCCCTGCAGCTGCTGGAGCAGCATCTGTGACACTTCGCTTGGTTTGATTTTATCTGACATGTTGTTTTTACGTTTTTAATTACTTTTTAAGCTGTGTGAGCACCTCCCTGAGCTGGCTCTGCACACTGGCGTCCAGACGGTAGGTGTCGTATTCGAGCACGAAGCCGCCGATGATGTTCGGGTTTACCTCGGTCTCAAATTCCACAGTACCCTTTGTCTTACTCTCCACCATCTGGCGCATCTTCTGCCCGATGGCATCCGACACTGCGACGGCGGTGGTCAGTTTGCCGCGGATGATGTTCTTCTGTTTTCTGTAAAGAGTGATATACGAATTAGCCATGAACTGCAGCACGCTCTCGCGGTCTTCGCGCAGCACGAGATCGACAAACCTTGCCGTCAGCTCGCTCGGGTCGCCGCCAATGGCGGTGATGACGAGACTGCGCTTAGTGTCCTTGGGGAGCATGGGATTGTCTATCGTAAACCTCAGCCGGGGCACGTCGATGTAGCTCTGGGCGAGCACAGACATCTCCTGATACACCGTATCCTCGAGTTTGGCGTCAGTGGCTGCCTTCAGCAGCGCACGGGCGTATCTTACCGATATTACTCCAATGTCCATAGGCATTATCTTTTATCTTCTACAGCTACTTCATCCAACAGCCTATCAATCGTCTCCATCTGCTTGGCGTCGGAAGCAAGCTCCTTGCGCAGGATCTTCTCCGCCACCTTGACAGACAGCTCAGCCACCTGTGCGCGAATCTCGCTGATGGCAGCCTGCTTCTGGCTCTCGATTTCGTCCTTGGCCTCAGAGATGAGGCGGTTGCCTTCCTCGCGCGCCTTCTCCTGGGCCTGGGCCACGATGGCGTCGCGAGTTTCGGCTGCCTCCTTCAATATCTGAGCCTGCTTCTGTCGAGCTTCCTGAAGCATGGATTCACCCTCTTTCTGGATGTTTGCCAATCTTTCTGATGCCTCATGCGCCTTCTTGAGGCTCTCGTCGATGTATTGCTTGCGGTTTTCCACCATACCGATGATGGCGGGGAAACCGAATTTAGCCACGACAAAGAACACCACCAAGAATGCCAACAGCATCCAGAACAGCAAACCTAAGTCAGGGGTCAGTATTGATGGCAAATTTTCCATTAGCTAATTATTTAATAAGGAATGCGCACGCTGCGATAGCGAAAAGGGCACAACCCTCGACGAAGGCTGATGTAAGAATCATGTTTGTCTGAATCTTACCAGTAGCCTCCGGCTGACGTGCTATGGCGTCCATAGCGCTACCGCCAATCTTACCAATACCCAAACCAGCACCAATTGTTGCAATACCTGCACCGAGACCGCAGCCCAGCTGTGCCAGACCTTCAGCAGCCAAAATTGTTGAAATAATCATAATTCTATAATTTTTAAATTGTTAATACTTTAATTCTTTAATATTTTAATTTTTTAATTCTTCAATCGACCGAAGTCGATTGGAGATTAATGATGTTCCTTGTGCGCCAATCCGATGAACACCGCGCTGAGCATGGTGAACACGTAGGCCTGGACGAAGGCTACCAGAAGCTCAAGACAGTTCATGAACAGCAGCATGATGATGCTGAACGAGTTGAGTCCGAGACCGAAGCCGACACCCATCGACCATCCGAGGAAGATGACGCAGGTGAAACTCAATATGACGGCATGGCCTGCCATCATATTGGCGAAGAGACGGATCATGAGAGCAAACGGCTTGGTGAACACGCCGAAAAGCTCGATGACCGGCATTACAGGCACCGGGTATGCCTTCAGGAAGAGAGGCACCTCGGGCCAGAAGATTTCCTTCCAATATTCCTTGTTGCCGAAGAGGTTGATGGCTATCATCGTACATACGGCAAGGAACAGGGTGATGTTGATGTTTCCTGTCACATTGGCACCACCGGGGAAGACAGGTATCAGACCTATCATATTGGTGATGAGGATGAAGAAGAACACCGTGAGAAGATAGGGAGCATACTGCTTGTAGTGCTTCTCGCCCACCGACGGACGTATGAGGTCGTCGTGGATGGTCATCACAAGCATCTCCACGGCTCCCACGAAACCGCCAGGAGCCTCGCTCTTCTCGTCGCGCTTCTTATACCAGCGTGCGCAAGAGAGGAAAATGGCAATCATCACAAGGACAACGATCCATATCTGCGCCACGGTCTTGGTGATGCTCAGGTCGATGGGCCTCACCGAAGTGCCGTCGGCCATCTTCTCGTAGATCTTGCCGTGGTGGGCAGAGTCGAAGAAGAAGGGAGCGGGCAGACTGTGGGCGGTGCAGAAATGCCATTCGCCGGACTGTTCGCTGCGCACGATAATAGGCAGCGGAATGCTCAGATGCTTGCCCTCGTAGGTGGCGATGTGCCACTCGTAGGAGTCGGCAAGGTGCTCAAGCACTATTTCCGGTATGTCCAATTCCCCCTTAGCCTCGCCGTCGTGGGCTGCCAATGACTTCATCGGCACCACTGCCAGGAGCATCAGAAGAATTATCGTTCCTATATGTTTCATCTTGCACTTTATTTATTATTACTGTTGAGTTTGCCGCCATTCGAGAGGCGGGAAAAGAAGATTGAGTGATGAGCCAGCATCGCAAAATAGAAAACCAGCAGAACCAGTATGTAGGGCATGATCCCATCGCGTCCGACGATGATGTAGCACACGAGCATCGTTGCCAATGCAAGAAGCATGCGGAATCCCGAAACGGCGGTATAGAAGGTGGTGAGGCTGTCGGGCGACTTGGTTGCCACCCTGCGCCATATCAGTGCGTCAGCCGACTCCACCACAATGGAGAACACTGCGCCCACTGCCGCGGGATACATCAGTGCGGAGAACAACCCTAACTTCTCAGACAAGAAGCAGCCTGCTGTCAGCAGGACGATGTAGGCCATGCTCCATACTATGTATTTAATACACAGTCTGTCGATATCTGCCATATCCTATAGTTCGACACAAAGACTCACGTTGTTATTCTGCACCTCGGCAAAGCCGCCGGAGATATTCAGTTCCTTGCGACCGTCGGAGCAGTCATAGACCACACGTCCCGGCTCGAGAGAAGAAATCAGCGGGGCATGGTTGGGCAGAACCTGAAATTCGCCTGACATGCCTGGCACTATAACACTATCTACATCTCCAACGAAGATAATCTTCTCGGGAGATACAATCCTCAACTTTAAACTCATATCTGCTTTATTTATTTTTCTAAGTTTTGCATTCACTCTACTTTTAGTAGTTAAGGAGTTAAGGAGTTATCGCTCCCTTTGGTCGCTAAGGAGTTAAGCCATTAGTTATGAGCATTGGATCCAAGCACAAATACATTTGGCTTAACTCCTTAACTCCTTAACTCCTTAACTCCCAACCTTATCCTTAAATTCACAAAGTTGAGTAGGAATAAATATCACCCCTTGGCTGCCTCGATGAGCTTCTTGCCCTTGGCAATAGCGTCCTCGATTGTGCCCACGTTGAGGAATGCCTGCTCGGGCAGGTCGTCCACCTCTCCGTCGAGTATCATATTGAATCCCTTGATTGTGTCCTCGATAGACACCATCACGCCCTTCACGCCTGTGAACTGCTCTGCCACGGCGAACGGCTGGGAGAGGAAACGCTGCACACGGCGTGCGCGGTTCACGGTCAGCTTGTCCTCGTCGGAGAGCTCGTCCATACCAAGGATGGCGATGATGTCCTGCAACTCCTTGTATCTCTGGAGAATCTGCTTCACCCTCTGGGCGCAGTCGTAGTGAGCCTTGCCCACGATGAGCGGGTCGAGGATACGCGATGTCGAACCTAAGGGGTCAACGGCAGGATAGATTCCAAGCTCGGTGATCTTACGGCTCAACTCGGTGGTGGCGTCGAGGTGAGTGAAGGTAGTGGCTGGTGCAGGGTCGGTCAAGTCGTCGGCAGGTACATACACGGCCTGTACGGATGTGATAGAACCCTTCTTGGTGGAGGTGATTCGCTCCTGCATGAGTCCCATCTCGCTTGCCAACGTAGGCTGGTAACCCACGGCTGAAGGCATACGGCCGAGAAGGGCTGACACCTCGGAACCCGCCTGGGTGAAACGGAAGATGTTGTCGATGAAGAACATGATGTCGGCTGCCTCACCGTCCTTGCCTCCGTGGTCGCGGAATTCCTCGGCAACGGTAAGTCCGGACAGAGCCACTGAGGCGCGCGCGCCGGGAGGCTCGTTCATCTGTCCATAGACGAGGGTGGCCTGCGACTTCTGCAGTTCCTCGGGATCGACAAGCGAGAGGTCCCACTTGCCTTCCTCCATGGCCTTCTTGAACTTCTCGCCGTAGCGGATAACGCCCGACTCGATCATGTCGCGGATAAGGTCGTTACCCTCGCGGGTGCGCTCTCCCACTCCAGCGAACACCGAGTAGCCGTTGTGTCCCTTGGCAATGTTGTTGATAAGCTCCATGATAAGCACGGTCTTACCCACACCGGCACCGCCGAAGAGTCCGATCTTACCACCCTTCATGTAGGGTTCGAGCAAGTCAATCACCTTGATACCCGTGGCGAGCATCTCCTTGTGGGTTGACAGGTCTTCAAACTTAGGTGGTTCGCGGTGAATGGGATATGCGCCTTGCATATCCAAGGGTTTCATACCATCAATGGGCTGTCCGATGACGTTCATCATACGGCCCTTGATCTGTTCGCCGGCAGGCATCACGATGGGCGAGCCTGTCTGCTTTGCCTCCAGTCCGCGCTGAAGTCCGTCGGTGTTGTCCATGGCCACACAGCGCACGGTGTCCTCACCGATATGCTGCTGCACCTCGACAACAAGTTCGCGACCGTCGGGTCTTTCGATCTTCAGGGCATCATGGATTTTCGGCAACACTTTCTCAGCGTCCTGTCCCTTGGTGTCGAAGAACACGTCGATGACAGGTCCGATAATCTGGGAAATGTGTCCACTAATTTGTGCCATAAGCTGTCTTTTTATATAATTAATTTGTTTCTGAATTTTGATGCAAAGTTAGCAAAAAAAACGCAAGTACAAAAATTTATTCGATGAAATCTGTCAATATCGACAAATATTGTATCTATTTGGACATTTTTCTGCTATAAATCATCAAATACTTAGCTCATCAAGCACCTTGATAAGCTTCATGTCGAGTGGCTTGTCGGTGCGGATGGCATCGGCGAAGGGCACATAAACCACCTCGTTGTTCCTCACGCCCACCATCACGTTGCGCTGTCCCTGGATGATGGCCTCGATGGCTCCAACACCGGTGCGGCTGGCAAGTATGCGGTCGCGGGCTGTGGGGCGTCCGCCGCGCTGAAGGTGACCGAGGATTGACACTCGCACGTCGAAGTCGGGGAACTCCTTCTTCACACGGTCGGCATAGTAGAGGGCACCGCACTTGGGACTCTCGGACACGATGACGATACAGCTCTTCTTGGACTTGCGGATTCCGCGCTCCATGAATCGTCCCAACTGGTCAACGTCGGTTGCCTCCTCGGGGATGATGGCTGCCTCGGCACCACTGGCGATGGCTGAGTTCTGGGCGAGGAATCCGGCATCGCGGCCCATCACCTCGATGAAGAAGATGCGCTCGTGGCTCTGGGCTGTGTCGCGGATGCGGTCAACGCACTCGAGGATTGTGTTCAGCGTTGTGTCGTAGCCGATGGTGGAGTCGGTGCCGTATAGGTCGTTGTCGATTGTGCCGGGCAGACCGATACATGGCACGTCATATTCAGCTGCAAAATTGCGGGCACCGGTGAGCGAACCATTACCGCCTATCACCACAAGGGCGTCGATATTCTCCCTCACTAATGTGTCGTATGCCTTCTGCATACCCTCGGGGGTCATGAACTCCTTGCTGCGGGCGGTCTTCAGGATAGTTCCACCCTGCATGATGATACCGCTGACGTTCTCGGTGGTGAAAGGGCGGACCTCACCGTTGATGAGTCCGTCGTAGCCGCGATATATTCCCTTGATCTGGAAACCGTTGTAGATACCAGCTCTCGTGACGGCACGTATAGCTGCATTCATGCCCGGAGCGTCGCCTCCTGATGTCAAAACACCAATTGTCTTAATCTTTGCCATAAGCTAAATTTTATTTTGGTTACTATCTTTACCTTATTATATATAAAATGTTATCCCACAAAATAAACTTCCGCCCACAGGACAGCCATTCCAACAAGCCAACCTACAGCCACCTTGGGCGTGATGCTCTTGAAATACCATCCGATGTGAATGCGTTCCATCTTCATCAATGCTAATCCGCTCGACGATGCAAAACACAGGAGACAGCCTCCGATGCTTGTGCTATAGACCAGCAGTTTCCAGTAAGCACCGTTCTGAACGAAGTTTTCCATATAGTCGGAATCTGCCCACATTGCCAACTGGCTTGTATCAACCACGGAATACATCGAAAGGCCTGTCATCGCCACAGTGAAGGTATCGACCACTCCACTGATGAGTCCGGCGATGATGCCCACTATCCATATATTATGGATGTTATAGTCGAACCACTCCGAGACGGTTGCGAAGAATCCTGTCTCTGCCACCACTCCAAGGGCGAGCATGATACCCATCACGAAGAGTATCAACTGTATGCTTCCATACTGCACAGACTGGGGCGAGCGTCGCTGAACCATCTTGTCGCTGTTGATGAGCTTGCGGTTGAACGCCTCGTTGACTACCCACAGCACCGACAGCACGCAGAGTGCGCCGAGGAAGGGGCTGAGCTTGGTGATGTTATGGAATGTGGGAATGAACCACAGTCCGCCAATGCCCACGAAGAGCATGATGATACGTTGCCAATAGTTGAGGTTGGTGTCGTCGCCACGGTAGGGCATTGCGGGCCATTCCACGTCGAGCCTGTCAGGCAGTGACATCTGGATGAGCACGGTGGGCAACACCCATGCCACCATGGCGGGCAGGAAGAGGTAAGCCGAGAAGTTGGTGGCAGTGACTGCCTCCCCACCCCACAGTATCACTCCTGCAGGGTCGCCGATGACGGTGAAACATCCTCCGGCATTGGCTGCCAGGACTATGGCACTGCCAATGAGCATACGCTGACGGCGGTTCTGCACGATATTGCGCATTATGACAAGCATCATGGTTGTAGTGGTGAGGTTGTCGAGATTGGCCGAGATAAGAAATGTTGCTACAGTGATAGTCCACAACAGTCGCTTGGAGTTGCGAGTCCTGATCCACTTGCTTATAAAGTCAAAGCAACCGTTGTTGTTGAGTATCTCGATGATGGACATTGTGGCAAGGAGGAACATCACGATAGCCGCTGCCTTGCCAACATATTTCAGGAATATATTGTCATAGATAAAGAACTTCACGGCATTGCTGTTTGCCTCTTCGCCTGCGAGGAAATCAATGTATTCGTGGGGATGTTGGCTCATCACGAAGTCCGTGCCATAGCAGATGTAGAACACCCACCCTGCGGTACCCATAAACATGGCGATTGCCGCCTTGTTCACGTTTGTCAGGTGGGCCGTGGCTATCAAAACATAGCCTAACAGCAGTAGAAGGACTATTATCAGAGTCATCATAACAAATACAATATTTCGTTTTCAACGTGCAAAGATAATAATCTTTGGGAAAAGAAAGAAAAAAAAAGCAACTTTTTTTGTTGCTTTAACGGAAATTTAACAAAAATGAAGAATGAAGAATGAAGAATGAAGAAGTTGCTACCGCATTCAGTTCGCGCAGCCCATTCTTCATTCTTCATTCTTCATTCTTCATTTAAAAAAAGATCATCCTCCAAAGTTGTCGTACATAATCGACTCCGGTTCTACACCTAACGAGTCGAGCATGCCAACGACTGCCTTTGACATCGGGCCGGGACCACACATGTAGTACTCAATGTCCTCGGGAGCCTCGTGGTCTTTCAGATATGTGTTGAACATCACCTGATGAACGAAGCCTGCGGTGTATTTCACTCCTGCGGCATCGGCTGCCGGGTCTGGACGGTCGAGAGCCAGATGGAAGTGGAAGTTTGGATACTCCTTCTCCAAGCCGAGGAAGTCGTCGAGATAGAACACCTCGTTGAGGGCGCGGGCGCCATAGAAGTAGTGCATCTCGCGGTCGGTTGTATGCAGAGTCTTGGTCATGTGCATAATCTGGGCGCGAAGAGGAGCCATACCTGCACCACCACCTACCCAAATCATCTCACGCTTGGAGTCGAAGTGAGGATGGAAATCTCCATAAGGACCGCTCATCACAACCTTGTCTCCCGGTTTCAGGGTGAAGATATATGAAGAAGCGATACCGGGATTAACGTCCATGAATCCGCTGCGGTCGGGCTTGAACGGAGGTGTGGCTATACGGACTGTCAGCATGAACACGTCGCCCTCGGCGGGATAGTTGGCCATTGAGTAGGCGCGGATGGTAGGTTCGGTGTTCACACACTTCAGCGGGAACAGGCCGAACTTCTGCCATGCGGGCAGATACTCGTCGCCGATAAGGCTCTTGTCGATGTCCTTGTCGTAGTCGATAGAGAATGTAGGAATCTTGATCTGGGCATACGAACCGGGGAGGAAGTCCATGTGGGCTCCCTTGGGCAGCTGCACCTTGAACTCCTTGATGAACGTGGCGACGTTCTTGTTGGAGATAACCGTACATTCGTATTCCTTCACTCCAAGCACACTCTCCGGCACGCGGATGTTCATGTCGCTCTTTACCTTGCACTGGCATCCCAAGCGCCAGTTGTCCTTGATTTCCTTGCGTGTGAAATGGGGTTTCTCCGAATCGAGAATCTCGCCACCGCCTTCAAGCACCTGCACCTTGCACTGTCCGCAGGAAGCCTTGCCTCCACATGCCGAGGGCAGGAAGATGCCATTCTCGTTGAGCGTGGTCATAAGGCTGCTGCCCTGTCCCACAGAGATGGTACGGTCGCCGTTGATGGTGATGTTGACGTTTCCGCTTGGCGAGAGATACTTTTTCGCCACGAGCAGAAGGATGACGATGAGCAGAATCAACGTGAGAAACACTCCGATGCTTACTAATATAAACATGATGCTAATCCTCCTTACTTTTAGATTTTAAGACCTGAGAAGCACATCATGGCCATTGCCATGAGTCCTACTGTGATAAACGTAATTCCCAATCCCTGCAGTGGCTTTGGCACGTCGCTGTATTCCATCTTCTCGCGGATGGCACCCATGGAGATGATGGCGAGCGTCCAGCCAAGACCTGAGCCGAAGGCATATACGAGGGCATCCAACACGCTGCCTATGTACTGCGAGTTGGAGGGATCGAGATTGATGCGCTGCTGCATGAAGAGAGATGCACCCATAATGGCGCAGTTAACGGCTATCAGCGGCAGGAAGATACCGAGGGCGGCATAGAGCGAGGGTGAATATCTCTCGACAATCATCTCAACAAGCTGCACGATACCTGCAATCACTGCAATAAAAAGAATGAAGCTCAGATAAGAAAGGTCAACTCCCTCAACGAGGCAGTCGGGACCTAAGATCTTGGTCTGAAGCAGATAATCCACCGGCACTGTCACCATGAGCACGAAGGTCACGGCGAGTCCGAGTCCCAGTGATGTCTTCACGTTCTTCGACACTGCTAAGAATGAGCACATTCCTAAGAAGAACGCGAATATCATGTTGTCCACGAATATGGACCTGAAAAACAGATTTATCATCGTAAAAAACTTTAATTCTTTAATTTTTTAATCTTTTAATATCTTCAAAGATTTACTTCTCTTTGAAGAACCACGCCCTGTGCACCCATATTACGCATCCCAGGAGGATGAGCGCCATGGCAGGCATGGTCATCATACCGTTGTTGACGTATCCGAAGTCATACACTGCATCAGGCAGAATCTGGAAACCGAGAAGCGAACCGCGTCCGAAGAACTCACGCACTCCACCCACGATAACGAGAATCATGGCATATCCCAATCCATTGCTCACACCATCGATGAAACTTGGCCATGGCTTGTTCATCATGGCAAAAGCCTCAAGGCGACCCATAAGGATACAGTTGGTGATGATAAGACCCACATATACCGAGAGCTGCACGCTGACGTCGTAGGCGAAAGCCTTGAGAATCTGGCTAACGATGGTCACGAGGGCTGCCACAACCACAAGCTGCACAACAATACGGATGCGTGTGGGGATAGTCTTGCGGATGAGCGAGATAATCACGTTGGCAAATGCTGTGATGACAGTCACTGCCAGTCCCATCACAATGGCAGGCTTGAGCTGCGAAGTGACGGCAAGGGCGGAACAGATACCGAGCACCTGAACCAATATGGGATGGTCGAGATTCAGCGGATTGCTGAACACTTCCTTATTCTCCTTAGAAAACAATTTACTCATAATCCATTCCTCCTTATTTCTTTAGATAATTAACATATTTTGCAAAGCAGTCCTGAAGCATCAGGCTCACTCCGTCGGAAGTAAGTGTTGCTCCGGTGACGGCATCACACTCCGAAGCGGGATTCTTGACGTCGGACTTCTTCTTGACGGCAATGGCAACCTCCTGTCCGTCGGCAGAGAATATCTTCTTGCCCTTGAACTGGTCCTGCCAAGCCTGGCTGTCCTTGATTTCCGCGCCAAGTCCGGCTGTCTCGCTGTCGTGGTTGAAGTATGCACCATAAACGGTGTTCTTGTCCTCGTCGAGTCCGATATAGCCCCAGATGGGTCCCCAAAGTCCCATACCATAAACAGGTATCACGTATTTCTTCTTGCCGTCCACCTCGCACTCATACACGGCGAGTTTTCCGGCCTTATAGTCAGCACTGTTGAGCTTGAATGCGGCGTTCTCTCCGCCCTGCTCTCCAGCCTCAACCACCTGTGCGTCGGCATCGACAATCATGTCAGCCTTCACCACCTTCTTGTACATCTCAGCCGACTCATTGTCGCCGAGGTCACGGATGTTGAGTGCGGCAAGAATCTGCTTCTTCTTGTCGAGAGCCACATTAACATCCTGCATCGGCTTGAGAGCCTGGAAGATGAAGGCGAGCAGGAATGCCACGACTATCACCAGCACCGCACTATATATAATAATGTAGGAATTCTTATTTGTATTCATATGAACTATAAAATCTTTATTGACTTTGTTAATGACTGGCTTTTCCGTCTGTTATGGAGTGTTATAGAGGAGTCAACGCGCAGCCATTCTTCATTCTTCATTCTTCATTCTTCATTTAAAAGAACTTCTCTTCGCTCTCTTCTTCACATTCGCCTCCACCACATAATGGTCAATCAGCGGAGCCATCATGTTGCCGAAAAGGATGGCAAGCATCATTCCCTCGGGGAATCCGGGGTTCATCACGCGGATGATGACAGCCAGGGCACCGATGATAAATCCATAGATATACTTGCCGCAGTCAGTGCGCGCACTCGTAACAGGGTCGGTGGCCATAAACACTGCACCGAAGGCGAAACCGCCATATACCAGATGCTCATACCAGGTAATTGACTGGCCTGTCTGCTCGAACACCACAGCCATAAGGCTGCCGCCTACAACCACGCTCAGCATAGTGCGCCATGAGGCTATGCCTGTCCAAAGAAGGATGACGGCACCGATGGCGATGGCAACCACGCTTGTCTCACCAATACTTCCCGGAATGAAACCGAGGATAGCGTCGGAGAGAGAGGCAGTCACGTTGGTGCCGGCAGCAAGCTGTCCCAGCGGAGTGGCCTGCGCGAATGTGTCGGGCAGTGTGTTTCCAAGACCGAAGATAGTGTCCTGGGCCACCCAAACCGTGTCGCCGCTCATCTTGGTGGGATAAGAAAAGAAGAGGAACGCGCGTGCTACGAGAGCCACGTTGAAGATATTCATACCCGTTCCGCCGAAAATCTCCTTGCCGATAACCACGGCAAAGGCAACGGCGATGGCAATCATCCACAGCGGACAGCCAACGGGCACAATCATCGGGATGATGATACCCGAGACGAGATAACCCTCCTGGATTTCCTCACCCTTCCACTGTGCCCATGCAAACTCGATGCCAAGACCAATGATATAGCTGACAAGAATCTTGGGCAGCACTGCAAGCACTCCATAGAAGAACACTTCGCAGAAACTTGCCGAACCAAGGGTTCCGGCAGCAAGATAATTCTGATAACCGACATTGTACATGCCGAAGAGCAAGGCAGGCAACAGGGCGATGACTACCATACTCATTATGCGCTTCGAGTCAATCGCATCGTGGATGTGGACTCCCGTCTTAGCCGTGTCGTTAGGCACGTAGAGGAATGTCTCAAATCCGTCGAACACGCTGCGAAAGGCGTGAAGCTTGCCGTCCTTCTCGAAGTTCGGCTTTATCTTATTGAGATAATTTCGCAAATTCATAATTTTTTCCAAAATTCTGAAATTAAAGAATTAAAGGATTAAAATATTAAAGTTCGAACCGAATTGGCTGCGATATCTTAATTCCTGACATATAATTCTTTAATTTTTAAATTTTTAATTCTTTAATTTTTTAATTCTTAACCGTTTTCTCTCCTCAGCATATTCAGTCCCTCACGCACGATACGCTGGAGTTCGAGCTTCGAGCTATCCACGAACTCAGCCAACGCAAAGTCCTCAGGACTAACCTCATATATGCCCAACTGCTCCATCTTGTCGATGTTGCCGGTGATGATGGCCTTGATAAGATATTCGGGATAGATGTCCATAGGCATCACCTTGTCATACTCGCCGCTCATAATCATGTGGCGCTCACCGCCCTTCACGCGGGCGTCGAGGGCGTATGCCTTCTTGCCGAAGAGCCAGGAGAAATAGCTGCGGTTGACTGAGAACTGCTTGAACCTGGGCATAATCCATCCCGCAAACTCGTCGGCATCATTGCCTTCGGGAATAACGGTAATCTCCGACGTGTGTGCCCCGAGATAGCCATCCTTGGTTGTCACACGGCCTGTCAACACGTTTCCGTTGATGATTCTCACGGTGTGCTTTGCATCGTAGGAGTTGCTCAAGAGAGTCGAGAGTTCCTCGCCGACAAGCATCTCCACATACTGAGGGTTCTTAACCTCGCTGCCGCAGAGAGCGACAAGTCGGCGCAAATCCACCTTGCCCGTAAGGAAGAGGCGACCGAAGAAGATTACCGCTGACGGGTCAACTGTCCATACAACCTCACCCTTGTTGACAGGAGAGACATGGTTGATCTGAACACCCACGTTTCCGGCAGGACACGGACCGTCGAACACGTTTACCTCAACATCCTTGGCAGAGGTAAGAGCTGCTGAGGTCTGCTTGGCACCTATGCCAAGACAGGTCTTCGCCATCTTCGAGAGGGCAGTAAGACCAGCCTGCCATTCCTTCTCCTGTCCCTGAAGCTCAAACTCGAAGTCAGCGGCGAGGGGCTTGTCCCTCAGAGCCGACACGAAGATAGCCTTGGGGGCTGAGTCAGGAGTGGTCACCACATCATAGGGCAACTGGTTGATGTAGCCAAAGAGACCTGCCTCAAGCAAGGCAGCCTTCACCTGCTCACCAGTGAGCGATGCAACATCCTTTACTCCGAAATCAGTGAATACTTGAGTGGCATCAGCCTGAACCTTCACGGCGAGCACTTTTCTGCGCTCCCCACGCTCCACGGCAGTGACCGTACCACTCACTGGAGATGCAAACTTCATCTCCGGACAGTTCTTGTTGATAAATAATGCGTCGCCGGCCTTCACCTTGTCACCTTCCTTGACGACCACCTTGGGGACAACCCCCTCAAAGCAGTCGGGCTGGAGGGCATACTTGCCGTTGGACTTCAGCTGGAGTTTCTTTCTCTCAGCCTTGCCCGCAAGGTTAATGTCAAGACCTTTGCGCAACTTGAATAAATTAGCCATTTTGTATTACTTTGTTAGACATTTGCGTTATATTCGCTGCAAAATTACATAAAAAAATTAAATTATTAGCACTTATCTCAAACAAATCATCGTTTTTGCGACATTTTTTAGTAATTTTGCGCCCAAATTAATGGATTTGCAATCGTTTTGCAATCCCGATATAACAATACTTTGAAGCATTGAAGTGGATTAAACATATAATAAATGTAACGTTGTGGACGATGGTCGGAATATACTTCATGACTGCCGTGCTTATTAACGTGCCATATATACAGAGAGCTCTTGCCAACACAGTGGCGGAACTCGTGGCAAATACTCTCCATACCAAGGTTGAAGTGGGACGCATCGACCTCGGCCTGTTCAACCGTATAATCATTGACAACACCACCATCTACGACCAAGACGGAAAACCAATGGTCAAGGCTGCGCGACTGGCTGTGAGGATTGCCCCCCTGGAACTCATCGAGGGACGCATACGCATATCCTCGGCACAGATGTTCGCCACTCACTTTAACCTCTATCGCCGCAACGCCAACTCGCCACACAACTTCCAGTTTGCCATCGACGCCCTCGCCTCAAAGGACTCCACAAGCCAGAAGAAACCGCTCGACATTGCCGTAAACTCATACATCATGCGCCACTGCAGCGTCAGCTACGACCAATGGGACAAACCGGCACGCCGAGGGACATTCGACACCAACCATATCCGCATGTCGGAGATAGGCACATACATTATATTGCGCACACTCACCGACGACTCGCTCAACGTGTCGGTGAAGAAACTCACGGCCAAGGAGCAGTCGGGGCTGAAGGTGGACAACATCAAGTTCAACCTAATGGCAGGCAAGTCGGGATGCCTTCTCACTGACTTCTCACTTCTCATGCCCCACTCGCGGTTAAGCATCGACAGGTTCAAGGCCAACTACCGACTCAACGAGCAAGGCGGCATCGACAAAAAATCAATAAGGTTTGAGGGAAGAATCACACCCTCGGACATCACACTTGCCGACATCTCGGCCCTCGTACCAGGACTGGGCGACTTCCACAGCAAGGTAACACTTAACATAGCCGTCAACGGCACCGGAAACCATATCAACGTGACAAACCTCAGCCTCACCTCCACCTCAGGCGACCTAAACATCATAGCCAACGGATGGTATGAATCCACCTCGCCACATACTAAATGGAACATCAACCTCGACCGTTTCAACGCTTCAGCAAAAACTATAGAGTTTCTATCGCAAAACATTAAGGGCAAGGACATTAACATACCGGAAGCCGTGTATCGTCTCGGTGATATTTCACTTCAAGGCCACGGAAACGGAAACACTAATGGAAATATCTCCGCCCATACCACCCTATCCACCGGCATAGGCAATGCAAACCTGTCAATAGAGGGAAATGACAACCGCCAATTCAGCGGACACCTGCTCACCGACAACATCGCCTTGGGCACACTGCTTGATGACGAACGACTCGGAGACATCACAACAGACATCTCATTTAGCGGCAGCAACCCCAAAGGAGGATCGCCAACAGTAAGCGCAAAGGGAGTAATATCAAAATTCGCGTTCAACGGCTATACATACAGCAATATCGACATCGACGGAACATACGCAAAGGATGACATCACGGGAAGAGTGTCTATCGACGACCCTAACATCAGCCTCACAGCCGAAGGACATCTGGGGGCAGGAGAGACTGGAAAGGGGAAAAAAATAAAGATAGAGGCACTGCTCACTAATTTCCGCCCCGCGGTGACACGACTGAGCGAGAAATGGGGCGACGCCACATTCACCACTTCAATCTCAGCCGACATCTTCGCTTCGGGAATAAGCGACTCCGAGGGCATAGTCACACTAAGAGACTTCGGCATGACATCATCCACCGACACTTGCAACATCCACCAGATGCAAGTGCGCACAGGATATGACCACCAGGGACACTACCTCGTCATGGAGAGTGACTTCGGTTATGCCATGCTCACAGGATATTTCAACTATACGTCACTCGCCACAAGCATAACTTCGCAGCTTGGCAGACACATACCAATACTCGCCCCGTCAGGCACAAACAAGACGGGAGACAACAACTTCACACTCATCGCCTACCTCAACTCCACAGACTGGATGAAACCACTGCTCGGCATACCGTTGAGCATACAGCAGCCCATACAGCTGAGAGGCAGCGTGGAAGACTCGCGAAACTCGCTCGTATTGGAATGTATGGCCCCGCAGTTTACATACGACGAAAAACCGTTCACTGCCGCCAACCTCTTCATTCATTCCTATGCCGACAGTCTCGTATGTTCAACCGGAGTGGTCAAGCATCAGGACAACGGAGACTTGCTTGACCTTAGCGTCGTATGCAATGCAAATGACAACCTCGTGGATGCATCATTGAAATGGTGCAATGAAAACAAGACAAGAGGCGAACTTAACGCCACCTCGTCCTTCGGCAAGAACGACAAGGGAGTGACCTATGCCCACGTTGTGGTGAAACCATCCAACATCACCATCGGCGACAAGACATGGCAGGTTCATTCATCAGACATCCTATACATGCCCAAACATATCGACATCAATGAGTTCACCATCGCCCACGACCGCCAGCACATCATCGTAAACGGAACGGCAAGCGCCAGCAGGTCAGACTCGCTGCACATCGACCTCAACGGCATCGACGTTGGATATATCCTCGACCTTGTCAATTTCCATTCGGTGGATTTCGACGGAAATGCCTCAGGTAAGGCTCTCGTTGTGGCTCCATTCGGCGAATTAAGAGCCAACGCCAACCTCACCGTCGATGACTTCCTGTTCGAACACGGAAGAATGGGTGTGCTGGACGCAAAGGTGAACTGGAACACCCAGGAGAGCCAAATTGACATCGACGCCATAGCCAACGACGGCGACGACGCACGGACCGTAATCAAGGGATATGTGTCGCCTAAGAAAAACTACATAGATCTCGCCATACGTGCCGACAGCACACACATCGACTTTATGCACTCCTTCACCAAGAGCTTCATCAGCCAGATTGACGGTCGTGCCGTGGGCGAAGTGCGGCTCGCCGGACCTCTCAGCACCATCAACCTCACGGGCAATATCGTGGTCAACGGCAGTGCGATGATTCGTCCGCTCAACTGCCGCTACACCCTTGACAACGACACAATCACGCTCATCCCCGACGAAATCGAACTGCGCAATGCCGTCATCCGCGACGCCTACGGCAATGCGGGATATGTCAACGGATTCATACATCACAAGCACCTCACCCGATTGAGCTATGACCTGAGCGTCAAGGCTGACAACCTTCTTGCCTACGATTTCCGCGACTTCGGCAACGACACTTTCTATGGCACGGTCTATGCCGACGGCAACGTGGATATACAGGGACGCAGCGGATACCTGAAGATGGACGTTGATGTCACTCCAAAGAAAAACTCCACTTTTGTGTATAATGCCTCCACCAACGACCAGATATCCAGCCAGGAGTTCATCAACTGGAATGACGTGACATCAATAATCAATAATCAGTCATCAATAATCAATAATCAGTCATCAAAAGAAGTGTATAACTACCCCACCGACATGTTCATCAACTTCAACATCAACTGCACCCCCGACGCCACCATCCGCCTGCTGATGGACAGCCACACCAACGACTATATCACAATGTACGGAAGGGGTATGCTGCGCGCCACCTATTATAATAAAGGTGCATTCAACATGTTCGGCACCTACACCCTCGACCATGGCACCTACGGCATCACCATACAGAACATCATCAAGAAGAACTTCACCTTCAACGAGGGGGGAACATTCGTCTTCGGCGGCAATCCGTATGACGCAACCCTTAACCTCCAGGCTTCATATACAGTAAACGGTGTGTCGCTCTCCGACCTCAACGTGGGCAACAGCTTCACCAACAACACCGTGAAGGTGAACTGCCTCATGAACATCGGCGGAGTGGCTCGCAACCCGCAGGTGAGCTTCGACCTCGACATGCCCACCGTAAGCTCTGACGAAAAGCAGATGATACGATCAGTGCTCAACTCCGAGGACGAACTCAACCAGCAGGTGGTGTACCTGCTCGGCATAGGACGCTTCTACCCCACCGGCAGCAACAACTCCACCTCGCGCGACCAGAGCGACACCTCGCTCGCAATGCAGAGCCTGCTCTCAGGCACCATCTCATCCCAGATAAGCAGCGTGCTCAACACAGTCATCAAGAACGACAACTGGAACTTCGGCGCAAACATATCCACAGGCGACGAGGGATGGAACAATGCAGAATACGAGGGTATCGTCAACGGCCGACTGCTCAACAACCGACTGCTCATCAACGGACAGTTCGGCTATCGCGACAATGTCAACACCGCCAACACCAACTTCATAGGCGACTTTGACATACGATACCTGCTGTTGCCCAACGGCAATCTCGCGGTGAAAGTGTATAACCAGACCAACGACCGCTACTTCACCAAATCAAGTCTCAACACCCAGGGTGTGGGCTTAATCATGAAGAAGGATTTCCGAAATGTGTTGGACCTCATCGGTAAGAAAAAGAAAAAGAAGAAAAGAGCCGACAGCAATTGAATAGTTTAAACAACACCTACCAACGGTTAAAAAAAACAAAAAAACTGGCAATCATTTGGTGTTTACAATTTTTTGTTATAGTTTTGCATCAAATAGGCTAATTAAGCCGTATATTTATAACTAAATAAGGAAGCCAAAGATGAGACAACTGAAGATTATCAAATCAATCACCAACCGCGAGAGTGCCTCCTTGGAGAAATATCTCCAAGAAATAGGTAAGGAAGAACTCTTGACAGTGGACGAGGAAGTCGAGCTCGCCCAGAAGATAAGAAAGGGTGACCGCAAGGCCCTTGAAAGATTGACAAAAGCCAATCTTCGATTTGTTGTGTCTGTGGCAAAACAATACCAAAACCAGGGGCTCACCCTACCCGACCTCATCAACGAGGGAAACGTGGGACTGATAAAAGCCGCCGAGAAATTTGACGAGACACGAGGATTCAAGTTCATATCATACGCCGTATGGTGGATTAGGCAGAGTATCCTGCAGGCTATAGCCGAACAAAGCAGAATAGTGAGGCTGCCACTCAACCAGGTTGGCTCTGTCAATAAGATAAACAAGGCACTAAACAAGTTTGAACAGGAAAACGAGCGACGCCCATCCATAGAGGAAATAGCCGCCACTACGGATATTCCAGAAGAAAAAGTGGATGATGCCTTGAAGGCAAACACACGCCATGTCTCTGTTGACGCACCTTTTTCCGATGACGACAGCGGCAGTATGCTCGACGTGATGACCGACTCCAACGCCCCGTCTGTTGACAAAGAACTGCTGATGGAATCTCTGAGAGAGGAATTGCGCAAGGTGCTCGACACACTGAAAGAGCGCGAACGCCTGGTCATTAAGCACTATTATGGCATAGACACCCAGGAAAAGACCCTTGAGGAAATAGGCTCAAAATATGGTCTCACACGCGAACGTGTAAGGCAAATCAGGGAAAAGGCCATAAGGAAGCTTCGCAACAGTTCCAACAGCAACATACTCAAGACATATTTAGGCAGCTGATTATTGACATATACATTATATATATTTACATTATTTATTATAAAAACATAAAGAGATATAGACAATGAAAAGTATTAAGATTGCCCTTACAGCACTGATTTTATGTTCAGGATTTGCACTACAAGTTTCGGCCAAGCAAAAGATTGAGCCAAGATACCTCTTTGGATTCGCGGCATCGTTTGCCGACTCCACCGTATATTTCACTGACATACAGAAGGTTGACAGCGCATGGATTGACACAAAAACCAAGTTCCTGCTTGGACGCGACGAATATGCCGGTCAGCTTAAGCGTCATTTCGCGGCAATGGACATGCCCAACCGCACATGTGTGGTGTTTTTTGCAAGTGACAGCAAGAATGCGGAAAAGAAACTCAAGAAACTTAAGGAGACATATACTCTAAAGGCAAAAGGCGGATATGACGTGAGATATATGACCAAGTCCGACTTTGAGTTTACTCCAGTGTATATGGGAATGGAAGAGGAAGTAGCCGTTGTTGAGGAAACCGCTCCCAAAAAGGAAAAGTCAAAGGATAAGTCTATGGACAAGGGCGGAAAGGACAGAAAAGGCAAAAAAGAACGCAAAGGCAGGAAATAAGACAGAGTTTTTTTAATCTATAGGGAAATTCCCCTTTCATTTAGGAAAAAACCTCTTTGTTTTAAGGAAATTCTTTGTAACTTTGCGCTATAATTAAATAATTAATAAGAATAAGGAGCAGAAAATATGAGAAAAACATTGATTTTGTCAGCTTTGGCGGCTATGCTGCCTCTGACCATGAATGCGCAAGACGATATGTATTTCGTTCCTACCAAGAAAAACGTGGAAAAGACCAAGAGCAACTATGGTATGCCCAAGGACACGTATTACTCCGGTAGCAAGAGGAGCATTGACGAATATAACCGTCGCAACCGTACAGAATGTTGGGAGGAGCAACTAAAGGACGGCAGCCAGGTGGTTGCCATCGACTCACTCGGCAATGAGATTGCCACAGTAAACGTAAAGAAGAAAAAGACAAAACGTGACTCCACATACGTGGATGACGACTACACCTACACACGCCGTATGGCACGATGGGACGGATATGAATGTAGCAATGCTTACTGGCAGGGATATAACGACGGACGCTTCAACCGCTGGTATGGTTGGAGTTCTTTCTATGACCCATGGTATTATTCTTCATGGTATGGCCCCTACGGTTCCTGGTACGACCCATGGTACTACGACCCATGGTATTATGGATATGCAGGATGGCATGGTGGCTGGTATGCCGGATGGTACGGATGGCATCCCTATTATTCCTGGGGTTGGGGATGGCATGACCATCATTATCCTGTGTATGGCGGCACAGGTGGCGGAGGTGGAAGATACAGGGATAGTTCCGTTGACCGTTTCAAGGCCACCCGATTCTCACGCACCAGCTCCGTCGGCCTCAGTGGCAGCAGCATAAGCAGGGGCATAGCCAACAGGGACCGCAGCAACAACCTGGGCACACGCACCATCAACAGAAGCACTGCCTCACGCCGATTCGGCCATTCACAGGGTGACAACAGGTCTTTCAGCACTCCAAGCCACAATACATCTTATAATAACTCCTCTTACAATAGCAGCAGTAGCCGTTCGTCATCATTCGGCTCTGGAGGAGGCTCGTCATTCAGCTCCGGCGGAAGCCGCTCGTTTGGCGGTGGCGGCGGAATCAAGAGTTCCGGTGCCGGAAGAAGAAGATAATGTATAACCATTTAAACACACGAAATTATGAAAAAAAGCATATTAATATTAAGTGCACTGGCATGTCTCACTGCCAATGCCCAGGAAACATACCTCGACGGCAATCTCCTTAAGCCTGAACTCAACGGCACTGCACGATATGTGGGAATGGGAGGAGCCATGGAAGCACTCGGCGCCGATATTTCCACAATCGGCACCAATCCTGCCGGTATCGGACTGTTCAGACGCTCGACCGCCAACGTGACCTTCGGACTGATGTCGCAGCAGGACGCACCCACCATCGACGGCACAAACAAGACACATGCCAGCTTCGACCAGGCGGGATTCGTATATTCCACAAGGACAAGCAGCAGATCGTTCCTCAACTTCGCCTTCAACTACAGCAAGAGCCGCGATTTCAACTTCCTGCTTGACGCCACCGGCTCTACCAATGGAGGCGGACAGAACCTCGTCACGGCTAACAAGGGAGACAACGGTATCTTCGATTATACGTCAGACGACCTCAGGTTAACCCAGCTCGACTATCTCTACGGCGAACTGATGTGCTACGACCCGGTTGACGACAACACCAGTCCATGGCTGTACTACACGATGGATAAATATAACATGCAGCATCATCAGTCGGGATATATCGGACAGTATGACTTCAACATCAGCGGAAATAGCAACAACCGTTTCTATTGGGGTATAACCGTTGGAATACACGACGTTCACTTCAACTCATATTCTGATTATTTGGAGATGAACCAATACAATGATCTAATTAATGTCATCGACGAGAACAGGATTACCGGAACAGGATTCGACGTCAAGGCTGGTATCATCTTCCGTCCAGTGGCTGAATCGCCGTTCAGGATTGGTCTCTCTGTATCTACTCCCACATGGTATGAACTGAAGATGAACAACGTAACCTCACTCGCCTATGACTTCATCATTGATAACGAATCCTACAAAGAAGCCATGAATGTGGAATACGACCAATATAAGTACAAGCTCTACACACCGTGGAAATTCGGCGCAAGCCTTGGACACACCATCGGGCAGGAACTGGCAATCGGCGCTTCATACGAATATGCTGACTATGGCTCCACCGACAACAGGTATATCGACTACGAGAGCTACTATTGGGCAGACTCGGAAAGCTCAAGCGACACCCAGATGAACCGCCACACCAAGAAGACTCTCAAGGGTGTATCCACACTCAAGCTCGGTGCTGAGTTCAAGCCAGACCCCGCCATTGCCGTGAGATTGGGATTCAACTACGTGTCACCTATGTATCAGAAGAATGGTGTTAAACCAGGTGACATCTACTCTGTAGGTAACGCCATCACCTCCACTGCATACACTAACTGGGAAGATACATACCGTATTACAGCGGGTCTGGGTTACAATATTGAGAATTTCAATATTGACCTCGCCTACCAGTATTCCACAACCAACGGAAAATTCACTCCATATTACGACCCTTGCGACAGCAGAAACACTCCGCAGACAGTGGATGTGAGCGACAAGCGCCATCAGCTGATGCTTACCTTGGGGTATAGATTCTAATCTGGGATTAGAAATTAAAATATTAAAAAATTAAAAGATTAAAGTTCTGTGAAAAAAATAATTCTTTTAGCAATATCAGTGATGACTGTGTCCATGACATGGGCACAGTCTTCGCGTGAATATCGACCTGCAGTGTCGATACTTGGTGATTCTTATAGTACGTTCGAAAATTACCTGTCGTGTGACTCCAATGCTGTATGGTATTTCAAGGGCAAGCAGAAGAAAACCGATGTCACCGACGTGGAACAGACCTGGTGGCACCAGCTCATCAAAAATAAGGGATGGCGCATAGAGAAAAACAATTCTTTCTCTGGCTCAACCATCTGTTTCACTGGCTACAGAGGCGAGGATTATACCAACCGCTCGTTTGTCAACCGACTGAAATATCTCGGCAGTCCCGACATTATTCTCGTATTCGGTGCCACCAACGACTGTTGGGCACACTCTCCCATCGGCGAATACAAGTATGCCGACTGGACAAACAAGGAACTTTATACCTTCCGCCCCGCCATGGCCTGCCTGCTCGACGGACTCAAGAAACATTATCCTAACGTCCAGATATATTTCATCCTCAACAGTGAACTCTCCGATGACATCAATACCTCGGTGAAAACTATCTGCAAACATTACAGCATTCCATGCATAGAACTGAGAGACATCGACAAAATCAACGGTCACCCGAGCATCAAGGGCATGAAAGCCATTGCTGAACAGGTGGGGGAAGGGGTTAAATATTGAAATATTAAAATATTAAAGTATTAAAGTATTAAAATATTAAAGTATTATAAGGTGTTGATGAGGTGATGGATAATAATTTGTTAAATGAATTGAATGAGAATCAACGCGCTGCCGTGGAATACTGCGACGGCGCGCAACTCGTTATTGCCGGCGCAGGCTCAGGAAAGACACGTGTGCTGACATATAAGATTGCTTATCTTATCGCAGAGAAGGGACTAAAGCCATGGAGCATACTCGCGCTTACCTTCACCAACAAGGCGGCACGAGAGATGAAACAACGTATAGAGACCATCGTCGGACCTCAGGCGAGATATATCCATTCAGGCACTTTCCATTCTGTTTTCGCACATATCCTCAGGGCGGAAGCCACACACATCGGATATAACTCCAACTTCACCATCTACGACCAGACAGACTCCCGCTCACTTGTAAAGGCTATCATCAAGGAGATGAAACTCGATGACAAGGTATATAAGCCTGCTGCCGTAGCCGACCGTATCAGCATGGCAAAAAACCACCTCATCACCGCAGCCAAATACGCCAACTCCCAGAATGCCGTCACCACAGACATGCAGCATAAGATGCCTGCCATAAAGGATATTTACGCAAGATACAGCGAACGGTGCCGTCAGGCTAATGCTATGGATTTCGACGACTTGCTCATGAACATCCATATCCTCTTCACTAACAACGAGGACATACGGCGCAAGTATGCAGAACGTTTCGAGTATGTGCTCGTTGACGAGTATCAGGACACCAACTCAGCACAGCAAGCCATTGTCAACCAGCTTACTCGCGACAGACAGATGGTATGCGTGGTAGGCGACGATGCACAGAGTATCTACAGCTTCCGTGGTGCAAACATCGACAACATCCTCGGTTTCCAGCAGACTTACAACAACGCGCGTCTGTTTAAGCTCGAACAGAACTATCGCTCCACTCAGACGATAGTCAATGCCGCCAACAGTCTCATACGCCACAACCAACGCCAGATACCCAAAACCGTCTTCAGCGAAAACGAGCAAGGAGAGAAAATCAGACTCACGATGGCATACAGCGACAAGGAGGAAGCAATGATCGTATGCAACGAGATATCACGGCTTCGCCGCATCGAGCACAGTCCCTACTCAGACTTCGCCATACTATACCGCACCAACTCACAGAGCCGTAGCTTCGAGGAATACATGCGCAAGCAAAATATCCCATACAGGATCTACGGCGGACTAAGTTTCTACCAGCGCAAGGAGATAAAGGACATCATAGCCTACTTCCGCGTTGTTGCCAATCCTGACGACGAGGAAGCCATCAAGCGCATCATCAACTATCCCGCCCGCGGCATAGGCAATACCACACTGTCCAAAATCGTCGAAACCGCAAACGAGAAAGGTACCAGTATATGGCGCGTTCTCAACAACTCCGAGACTTGCGGTCTCAGTGTCAGCAAAGCCACTCACACGAAGCTGCACTCTTTTTGTTCCCTTATCGACGGATGGATTCAGCGCAGTGCCACCGATGACGCCTATCTGCTTGGTAGCGACATTATCCAGGAGAGCGGTATGTCGAAGGACATCTTCTCGGGAAAAGACCCTGAGGATATCGCTCGTCAGGAGAACGTGGAGGAGTTCCTTTCCGGACTGGCAGACTTTGTGGAAGGACGCCGCGAGGAAGGCGAAGGAGAGCATGTATCACTCACCGACTTCTTGCAGGAAGTATCGCTGATGACCGACCTTGACAGCGACGGAAATTCTGATGAGCCAAAGGTTGTACTGATGACTGTTCACGCCGCCAAGGGACTTGAGTTCAAGACTGTGTTCGTCGTAGGTCTTGAGGAGAATATCTTTCCCTCGCCTATGTGTACCGAAAGTATGCGTGGCATCGAGGAAGAACGCCGCCTGCTATATGTAGCCATCACCCGGGCTGAGAAACATTGCTATATGACTTGTGCACAAAACCGGTTCAGATACGGACGCATGGAGTTTGATACCCCGTCGAGGTTCATCCGCGACATCGATCCACACTTTATTTCCGTTGAAGGAGGAGACAATCCAAGGATGACAAGTACCCAGCCGAGGAGCGATTTCCGTCCTCGGGAGTCTCACTTCTCCTCCATCTCTCAGGAACCCGTCCGCCGCCCTGTCCCCAAACCAATGGCAACGTCTCCAATAGAGAAATTTTCCGCCTCTCCACTAAAGGGAAATGATTCCCACGTCGGAAGTGATTCCCCATTGAAGACCGGCGACAAGATTGAGCACACAAGATTCGGTATCGGCGAAGTGATAAAAGTGGAAGGCACCGGCGACAACTGCAAGGCCACGGTTGAGTTCCGAAATGCCGGCACCAAGCAACTGCTGCTCAAATTCGCCAGATATACAAAACTGTAATACAAACAAAAAAAATTAGAGCGCCTCATCGTCGGGGCGCTCTAATTTTCTGTATTTTGTCTTGGGCAGATGTTTTTTCTTTCTCAGGTATGCAGCCTTGCGCAGCTCATATTCCTCGCGATGCTTCTCCAAAAAGTTGTCAGCCATAGTCTTATTCCCTGAACTTGTTATACAAGATGCTGATTTTCAAAGGCGAAGCCGATACAGGATTACCATTGGCATCCTTACCGTCCCTACCCAGGAAATTGGTACCACGCACAAGCTTTGTACTCTTAAGCCCTATCTCGTTAGTCACGCTGGTGACTGTCGTTGAAGAACTTGTCGTAGAAGAGTTTGTGTTGACTGTCACCGGCATAATCACCACCTTGTTCCAGTCCTCACTTCCTTTTCCACCCTGCTTAATCTGCCACATTTTGTTGACAAGATCAGCAATGTTATTAAATGTATAAGTGTTTTGACTGCTGCTGTAGGATGCAAGATATGACATCTTGCTGTCAGGCACATTTCTCTTCTCGAAGAAGGAATAAATACTGTCTTTAGGCAACATCAACACACTGGCAGGTGCGGTGAACAAAGCCTCTTCAGTCTCATAGTTGTATCTTGGTATGATAATCTTCGCACTGCTGATGGTGTCGTTCTCATGCCCTCTCTTAATATCCTCAATAGGAAGTTCCATTTCAGTGAACAACCCCGACGGACTTTTCAGATATGTACACGACATATCAGCAGCAAGCTCTGCCATACGCTGCTTGTCGTTGCTGATAAAAGTGGTCTGCATGACCTCTTCAGTTCCAGAGAATCTCGCCGACATTGTTGTCAGGGTATCCCCACTGATGGCCTTAAAATCCGTGAACAGACTGACAAATATTATCTCTCCCATATTACCGATGCCATTGGTCTGCTCGAAATAGAATCCTGGACACACATTGTGTATGAAATTGTATGAAGACGTGAAATATTCAGGATGCTTATATAGCATGGTCAACAGATACGAACCATAGTTTCTGTATTTGTTGCCCCTCATGTCAACGTATTCTCCCAACTGGTTGAGGTCAAATTCCACTGCCTTATATGTGATGGCGCTTGAGCTTGTCTCCGAGGCAAGGCCTTCATACGTAAATGACTTGGCAACCTTTATTTCATTACCGTCCTTACGCAAGTATCCCTTGTTCGTGATGTCGTAGTTACTGTAGTAGTTGACTCCATCCTCAAGTGGTTTTGCGAGCTCATGCAGCGTAACCTTCAGCGTATTGAGAGAGTCACCCACATAACTGTTGATGAACATTCCTATCCTGCAACCGTCGGCAATATAGTTTCCATATTCATCTTTCTCACATCTGAGGCTGTCCTCCTTGGGTTTGCCGTTAATGAGTCCTACAGCCACTCCCAACTGCGTTGAGAAGCTGCTTGTCACATACGACCCTGTCTCCGTATCCTTTACGTGTCCCACGTAAGGATAAATGTTGGTAGCCAAGACAGAGTCAACCGTCATCGATCTTGTCACTACTCCAAATGTGTCAGGCAGCAATGCGAATTTGTCGGCAGTATGTGTGAGTGTGTCTCCAAGTGTGTCCGTTGTGTCGTCGCATGCTGTCAATCCCAAACACATCAGGACCGCAACATACATTATCCTAATCTTCATTATATTTCGAGGTATTAATTATTAATTCCAAATATTTTCATTCATCACTCTTCATTCTTCATTTAGAATTCTCACTCTTCCCCACAGATACCGTCAAAGAACTCCTTGTATGCTGGCTTGTAGTCCTCACCAGGATATTCAAGCACAGGCACACCCTTGTTCTTGGCATATTCCACAAGTTCCTTCTCAACGTTGGAGCCTGCCTCTATCACACCGTCGGAATAATCGATTGCAATCTTGGAGAGAGAATTGAAATCGAGCACCTCGGGATAGGCCGAAAGCACTTCGGCATTAGCGTCGCGGAACTCCATATAATGACGTAGGTCGGGACCGAAGTCACTGTCAAGATCCTTGTTGAACAGCGAGGTCACCACCTTCACGTTAGAGAATGAAGGCTCGTCGCGGTATGCTGTCTTGATATAAAGCGGGACAATGGAACTCATCCATCCCTGACAATGAATCACATCAGGAATCCAGCGAAGCTTCTTCACCGTCTCCAGTACTCCACGCGCAAAGAAGATGGCCCGCTCTCCATTGTCATCATAATCGACACCATTCTCGTCCTTTCCCATAAGACGCTTGGTAAAGTAGTCGTCATTATCGATGAAATAAACCTGGATTCTTGTTTGCGGAATAGATGCAACCTTAATAATCAGAGGGTGGTCAGTTTCATTGATGATGAGATTCATTCCTGACAGGCGAATCACCTCATGCAGTTGTCCACGGCGTTCATTAATATTGCCCCATTTGGGCATGAAAGTACGAATATCCGAACCTTTCTCCTGCAGCAACTGCGGGAGCTTTTTACCCATTGTGGACAATTCGCTGTCGGAGACATACGGTGAAATCTCCTGATTGATGAATAATATTTTCTTTGCCATATATTTAAGTTTTGACACTGCAAAGATACGCATTTTTTTCCAAAAAACGGCATTTTCTTTTGATTTTTGCTAAAAATAAACTTTTATTTGGTATATTTTTGGTATATTTCTTCCATATTTGCCAAAAATTGTGTTATTTTGCACCCGATTTCAGACATTAAGGCAAGAATACATATATAGAAATGAAAGTATTTAGCAAGATTGCAGAACTTCAAAACGCGCTCTTCGACGCGCGCAAGGAAGGAAAGACGATTGGACTCGTTCCCACCATGGGAGCACTTCATGAAGGCCATGCTTCGCTCGTCAGGCGCAGTGTGGCAGAGAACGGTATCACTGTGGTATCCGTGTTTGTTAACCCTACTCAGTTCAACGACAAGAACGACCTTAAAAACTATCCGCGCACACTGGAGGCGGACTGCCAGCTGCTTGAGCAGTGTGGCGCCGACTATGTTCTCGCTCCCTCTGTTGAGGAGATGTACCCCACTCCCGACACACGGCAGTTTGAATATCCGCCTGTATCCACGGTTATGGAAGGCGCCCACCGTCCAGGACACTTCAACGGAGTATGCCAGGTGGTCAGCCGCCTGTTCTATATCGTGCGCCCAGACAGGGCCTACTTCGGCGAGAAGGACTGGCAGCAGATTGCCGTCATCAAGGCTATGGTAAGACATCTCTCACTGAAAGTCAACATCGTGGAATGTCCTATTGTAAGGGATGCCGACGGACTTGCGCGCTCAAGCCGCAACACCCTCCTCGCCCCCGACGAGAGAGCCATTGCCCCAAATATCTACAAGGCTCTCAAGGCCAGCACCAAATATGCCAAGACCCACTCCCTCAAGGATACCCACGACAAGGTTGTAGCCGACATCAATTCTGTTGACGGTCTCGACGTGGAATATTTCGCCATTGTCGATGGCAATACGCTTGTGGATATAAAGGATTGGGATGATTCAGACTATGTGGTTGGATGTATCACCGTATATTGCGGAAAAACCCCCATCCGACTTATTGACCATATTAAATATAAGGGATAAAGAGATATGTTGATTGAAGTATTGAAATCTAAGCTGCACTGTGTGACTGTCACTGAGGCCAACCTCAACTATATGGGCAGCATCACCATTGACGAGGACCTCCTGGATGCTGCAGAGATGATTCCCGGACAGAAGGTACAGATAGTTGATAACAACAACGGTGAACGATTTGAGACATATATAATTAAAGGTGAAAGAGGCAGCGGCTGCGTATGCCTCAACGGTGCCGCCGCACGCAAGGTGCAGGTGGGTGACGTATGCATCATCATAGCCTACGCACTTATGGACTTTGAGGAGGCGAAGACCTTCCAACCTAAGGTGGTTTTTCCTGAAAACAACAGGGTATTAAGGAGTTAAGGAGTTAAGGAGTTAAGCCAAATGTTTTGCGCTAAAATCCTCGCGACGAGACTCCAAGTGCCTATACTAATGGCTTAACTCCTTAACTACTGAACTCCTTAACTCCCAATAAAAAAGCCCGAGGATTATTCCTCGGGCTTTTTATATTCTTATTCAATGACCACAAGCGGGTCGCCTTCCATCACGCTCTGTCCAGGCTGAACGAGTATCGCCGTCACCTTTCCGCCCTTCTCGGCTTCGAGGTTGTTGGCCATCTTCATAGCCTCGAGAACTACAACCGTATCGCCCTCGGCAACAGTGTCACCCTCAGACACCTTAATCTCGGTGATTACACCGGGCAGCGGGGCCTTTACGGCATTCTGGGTGTTGGCACTCGATGCTGAAGCGCCGGACGAGGCAGGAGCCGCGGCGGGAGCTGCTGGCCTTACAACAGGCTTCGGCTTCTCTGGTTCCTTCTCAGGCTCCATCTCTACCTTATACTGCTCACCGTTGACTGTGACGTCAGCCACATTATCCACGATGTCGCCGATGGCTACCTTATATTCCTTGCCATCTATTGTATATTTGTACTCTTTCATCTTGTTAATATTTTGATGGCAGCGGGGTCATGCTCAGAGCATAACCATTCCATTGCGTGTTGCGCTCGTCAATGGTGATAACTCCAGTTATCTTGTCGTGCACATTATTGCCCATGTATTCATGCAGGGCAAGCGCAATGGCTGCATACACGTTTTTGTCTTCTTTCATAATAATTACATTGGAATGTTTCCGTGCTTCTTTGCAGGCAGCGACTCGCGCTTGGTGGCGAGCTGGGCAAGGCCGCGGCAGATGCGGAAGCGGGTATTGCGTGGCTCGATGACATCATCGATATAGCCATACTTAGCTGCCTGGTAAGGAGTAGCGAACAAGTCGTTGTACTCTTCCTCCTTCTCTGCGAGGAATGCCTGAACGTCCTCTCCTGCCTCCTTCTTTGCCTTGGCTTCCTTGGCACAGAGTACTGCAACGGCACCTGAGGCTCCCATAACGGCAATCTCGGATGAGGGCCATGCATAGTTGAGGTCGGCACGCAACTGCTTGCAACCCATAACGATGTGGCTACCGCCATAGCTCTTGCGCAATGTGATGGTAATCTTGGGCACTGTGGCCTCTCCGTAAGCGTAGAGCAACTGTGCGCCGTGAAGGATGACAGCATTGTACTCCTGACCTGTTCCGGGAAGGAATCCGGGAACGTCAACGAGGCTGACAATAGGAATGTTGAACGCGTCGCAGAAACGTACGAAGCGGGCACCCTTGCGGCTGGCGTTCACATCGAGCACACCTGCATATACTGAAGGCTGGTTGGCTACGATACCTACGCTCTGACCGTTGAAGCGGGCAAAACCGATGATGATGTTGCGGGCGAACTTAGGCTGGATCTCAAAGAACTCACCGTCATCCACAATACCGCCAATCACCTTATACATATCGTATGCCTCATTGCCGTTGTCGGGGATAATCTCGTTGAGGGCATCCTCAAGACGGTCGATAGGATCCTCGCATTTCTTGCGCGGAGCGGTTTCCATATTGTTCGACGGGATATATGAGAACAGGGTCTTGATCATCTGCAGTCCCTCTTCCTCTGTCTTGGCGGTGAAGTGGGTCACACCACTCTTTGATGCGTGTACGCTGGCACCACCGAGATGCTCCTGGTCGATGTCCTCTCCAGTAACAGACTTAACCACCTTCGGACCAGTGAGGAACATGTAAGAAGTGTTCTCCATCATCAGGGTGAAGTCGGTCAATGCGGGAGAATAAACGGCACCACCGGCGCAAGGACCGAAGATACCGCTAATCTGCGGAATCACACCCGAAGCGAGGATGTTGCGCTCGAAGATTTCACCATATCCTGCGAGAGCGTTGATACCCTCCTGAATACGTGCGCCACCCGAGTCATTGATACCGATGACGGGAGCACCCATCTTCATTGCCATATCCATCACCTTACAGATCTTCTGAGCCATAGTCTCAGACAGAGAACCGCCGTTAACGGTGAAGTCCTGGGCGAAGATGAATACCAAGCGACCGTCGATAGTACCGGAACCGGTTACCACGCCGTCGCCGAGATACTGCTTCTTCTCCATACCGAAGTTAGTGCAACGGTGGAGCTTAAACATGTCATATTCCTCGAAGCTACCTTCGTCCAGGAGCATATTAATACGCTCACGTGCTGTATATTTGCCACGGGCATGCTGCTTCTCAATGGCCTTCTCGCCGCCACCGATGCGTGCTGTCTCACGCTTCTCGATGAGCTGCTTAATCTTTTCTAATTGTTTGCTCATTTTAATATTTTAATATTTTAATATTTTAATTCTTTA
>SAMEA3663208__coassemble_159_pt1 | contig 32206 bp, 26 predicted proteins | sample SAMEA3663208__metabat2_low_PE_010 | metagenome-assembled genome bin SAMEA3663208 (sample SAMEA3663208) | pig gut metagenome | biome: pig gut; feature: pig-associated habitat; material: faeces | place: China | collected 2013
CAACCTGTTTTATGAATAAGACGATAAGTAGTCAACCTAAATAGTTAAACTACACATTAATTCTCTATTCCGCAGTGCGGAACGGACGTTCTCCACTGCGGAATGTCTGTTCTCCATTGCGGAACATACATTCCCCATTGGGGAACAAAACACAAAGGCTATATCCTTATACATTCAAAAGGGGCTTCATCAATATTTGAACATAGTCATAGCATAAACATTCAAATACCGCAAGATGACGGGAGAAGAACTGTTTGTTATGTTTTTCGTGGTATTTCTTTGTGGTTTCATTTTTTCTTTGTAACTTTGCACCCCATAAATATAATAATGTAATGAAGAAACTATTTATAGAGACATACGGATGCCAGATGAACGTGGCTGACTCTGAGGTGGTGGCGTCGGTGATGCAGATGGCAGGATATGAGACCTGCGACGACATCAAAGATGCTGACGCAGTATTCCTCAACACTTGTTCGGTGAGAGACAATGCCGAACAGAAGATTTACAACCGTCTTGACACCCTCGACGCCGAGCGACGCAAGGGACACAAGATGATTATCGGTGTGTTGGGATGCATGGCGGAGCGAGTGAAGGACGACCTGCTACATAACCACCATGCCGACCTCGTGGCTGGACCCGACTCCTATCTCTCGCTGCCCGACCTCGTGGCACAGGCCGAGACAGGACACAAGGCAATAAACATCGAACTATCCACATCCGAGACCTACCGTGACATAGTGCCGCAGCGACTCCACGGAGCAAAGATTGGCGGATATGTGAGCATCATGCGAGGATGCAACAACTTCTGCCACTACTGCATCGTGCCCTATACGAGAGGCAGGGAGCGCAGCCGCGACATCGAGAGCATACTCAGGGAGGTGAGAGACCTGAGAGACAGGGGATATAAGGAAGTGACACTGTTGGGGCAGAACGTTAATTCTTATATTATTAGGAATGAGGAATTAGGAATTAGGAATGAGGACGAATTGTTGAGCGAAGGCGAAAAATTAGGAATTAGGAATGGGTTTCCTGACCTCCTGCGTGCTGTCGCACTTGAGGCCCCGGAGATGCGCATCCGCTTCACTACGTCGCATCCTAAGGACATGAGCGACGAGACGCTGAGGGTGATTGCGGAGATGCCTAACGTGTGCAAGCATATACACCTGCCGGTGCAGAGCGGAAGCAACAGGATTCTGAAACTCATGAACCGCAAATACACCCGCGAGTGGTATCTCGACCGTGTGGCTGCCATACGACGTATCATCCCCGACTGCGGACTATCCACAGATATCTTCGTGGGCTATCACAGTGAGACTGAGGAGGATCACCAAATGTCGCTTTCGCTGATGCGCGAGGTGGGATATGACTCCGCCTTCATGTTCAAATACAGTGAGCGTCCGGGAACATACGCATCGAAGCACCTGCCCGATGATGTGCCCGAGGACGTGAAGATTCGCCGTCTAAACGAACTCATCCATCTGCAAACCGAGATGTCGGCAATAGCCAACAAACGCGACGAGGGCAAGGTGTTTGACGTTCTCGTGGAGGGATTCAGCAAGCGCTCTCGCGAACAGCTCTGCGGGCGCAACGAGCAGAACAAGATGGTGGTGTTCGACAAGGGCAACCATCACATAGGCGAGACGGTGAGAGTGAGAATCACGGGAAGCTCGAGTGCTACGCTTTGGGGAGAATTAGTATAACACAGAGAAAACTCCGTGACTTCGTAACTCTGTGTTTATAAAAAATAAAGTTTTATGAAAGAATTTATAGCTGTTCTTCGCCGCTTCGTTCCGCCCTACAAGCGCTATTTGGTGTGGTCGGTGGTATTCAACATACTGTCGGCTGTGCTGAATATATTCTCGTTTATGGCGATTATTCCTATCTTGCAGATACTGTTCCAGACTGGAAAGGACAATCTGCCGCAAGAACTTATGCCTTGGAGCTGGGACAACCTGCAGGAGGCATTCACCAATAATGCCAACTACTATATCGGACAACTCATAGAAAGTATCGGCCCTACCACCACCCTACTCGTCATCGGCGTATTCCTCGCCTTCATGACATTCCTCAAGACGGGAGCCTACTTCCTCTCGTCTGCCACCATAATACCCATCAGAACGGGAGTGGTGCGCGACATCCGCAACCAACTCTACCGCAAGATCACATCTCTGCCCTTGGGATTCTTCTCGGAGGAACGCAAGGGAGACATCATAGCACGCATGAGCGGCGACGTGGCGGAGGTGGAAAACTCGATAATGTCATCGCTCGACATGCTGTTCAAGAACCCTGTGCTCATCATCGCATATTTCTCAACTCTGATTGTAATCTCCTGGCAACTGACATTGTTCACACTCGTATTCGTGCCTGTGATGGGATGGTTTATGGGAATGGTGGGCAGAAAGCTCAAGCAGAACTCCATCAAGGCGCAAAGCCTGTGGAGCGACACCATGAGCCAGGTGGAGGAGACGCTCGGCGGACTGCGCATCATCAAGGCCTTCTGTGCAGAGGAGAAGATGAACGACCGCTTCGACCGTGTCAACTCAGCCTATCGCAACGACATCATGCGGGTGAACATCCGCCAGCAGATGGCTCATCCCATGAGCGAGTTCCTCGGCACTGTCATGATAGTCATCGTACTGTGGTTTGGCGGAATCCTCGTTCTTTCGGGCGACTCGATGCTCTCGGGACCAACATTTATATATTATCTCGTGATGCTATACAGTATCATCAACCCACTGAAAGAGTTCTCAAAGGCTGGATATAACATCCCCAAAGGACTCGCCTCAATGGAGCGTATCGACAAGATACTCAATGCTGAAAACGACATCATTGAGAAACCGTCACCAAGGCATATCACCTCGTTCGAGCATCAGATAGAGTTCCGCAACGTATCCTTCCGCTACGACAAGAAATGGATTCTGCGCAACATCAACCTCACTATACCCAAGGGCAAGACCATCGCATTGGTAGGACAGAGCGGCGGCGGAAAATCCACCCTCGTGGATCTTATCCCTCGCTACTACGATGTACAAGAAGGTGAGGTGCTCATCGACGGGGTAAACGTGAAAGACCTTGGCATCCATGACCTTCGCCAACTCATCGGCAATGTCAACCAGGAGGCAATCCTCTTCAACGATTCCTTCCGCAACAACATCGCATTCGGTGTGGATAACGCCACCGACGAGCAGATAGCAGAAGCGGCAAAGATTGCCAATGCCTACGACTTCATCATGCAGGCGGAGCAGCAGTTCAACACCAGCGTGGGAGACCGCGGAAGCCGACTCTCGGGCGGACAGCGACAGCGTGTGAGCATAGCCCGCGCGATATTGAAGAACCCTCCCATTCTCATCCTCGACGAGGCCACGTCGGCTCTCGACACCGAGAGCGAGCGACTGGTGCAGGATGCCCTTGAACGCCTGATGAAGACTCGCACCACAGTGGCAATAGCCCATCGTCTGAGTACCATCAAGTGTGCCGACGAGATTTGCGTGATTCACGAGGGAGAAATCGTGGAACGGGGCACTCACGAGGAACTCCTCGCGATTGATGGATATTACAAGAAGCTCAACGACATGCAATCGCTTTAAAAATGAAGAGTGAAGAATGAAGAGTGAAGAGTGAAGAGTGAAGAATGAAGAATGAAGAATGAAGAATGGGCTGCGCGATACTTCTATGTGAAAAAAGGACTGTTGCGTTTGTTTAAAAAACAAAAAATAAGCGTGTTTTTATAAAGTTTTCGAGAAAAGTTGCACGAATTACAAAAAAAATATGTACCTTTGCACACGCTAAACAGAATCGGGATGTAGCGCAGTTGGTAGCGCACTACGTTCGGGACGTAGGGGTCGGGCGTTCGAGTCGCCTCATCCCGACTGATTCTCAAAGAAAAAAGGAATATGGGTCTAACCCGTATTCCTTTTTTTTATCTACAGATTTTATCCACAGATTATCACAGATTTCGATATTATCCACAGATTATCACAGATTATTTTGATCCACAGATTATCACAGATTACGTAGCGCAGCCAAAATCTGTGTTAATCCAAAAAAATTATTATCTGTGATAATCTGTGGATCAAAATGACACGGTAGCAACTTCTTCATTCTTCACTCTTCATTTACTTAAAGTCTCTCCGGCAATTGATATAACTTGATGCCGTTGCTGCCCTTTATCAGGATATAATACCCTTGGGGCTGACATTCGGCTATGGCAGACTTCACTTCCTCTATGTCGGCAAACTTGCGCAATGACGTCTTTGTCTTGGCAAAAGCCTCGCCTACAAGCCATGTATTATCAAGGCCTGACTCGGCAAGGAAATCCACCACCTTCTGATGCTCCGCCTCGCTGCTGTCGCCCAATTCGCGCATATCGCCAAGAATCGCCATCTTCGGCTCCACCTGCATGTCGCGGAAATTGCGCAAGGCGGCTGCCATACTCGTGGGATTGGCATTGTAGGCATCAACTATAAGATGGTTATGCTCAGTCTCGGTGAGCTGTGAGCGGTTGTTGCTCGGCTCGTAGGACGAAAGGGCATGGCAGATGGCTTCGGGTGTGACACCGAAGTGAAGTCCTATCGTTGCTGCGGCAAGCATGTTATATATGTTATAACTGCCTATGAGATGAGTGTGGACATCATACCAGTCCTTGCCGTCAGTCCAGCGGAAATGAAGGAAAGGCGCACATTCCACCACTTCACCCCTGACTCTCAGTCCCTCCACTGGTTCAGTACCATATTTAATAAGATTCAAACCGTCGGCGATTCCCATGAGATGCTCATTACCGGCATCAATGAATACCTCAGACTCAGGATTCCGACGCAGATAGTCGTAGAGTTCACCCTTTGTCCTCACCACACCCTCAAACGAGCCAAAGCCCTGAAGATGAGCTTTACCGACATTGGTGATAATACCATATTCCGGTTCCACAGTCTCCACGAGAGTCTTGATGTCGCCGGGATGGCTTGCCCCCATCTCCACCACGGCAATCTCATGTTCGGGAGCGAGGCGGAAGAGAGTCTTGGGCACTCCCACGTCATTATTGAAGTTGCCCTGGGTGAAGAGCACGTTGTATTTCTCGCTGAGAACAGCAGATACGAGTTCCTTGGTTGTGGTCTTGCCGTTGGTGCCTGTGATGCCAATAACAGGGATGTGGAACTGGCGGCGATGATGACGTGCGAGAGCCTTGAAGGTGGCAAGGCAGTCATCCACAAGGATATACCTTGCGTCGGATTCGTCGGCATATTCCTTTTCGTCAACAATAGCGAAGGCGCATCCCTTGTCGAGTGCCGATGCGGCAAACTTGTTTCCGTCGAACGACTCGCCCTTCAGTGAAAGGAATATCGAGCCGGAGGGGCAGTCGCGGCTGTCAGTAGTTATCACCGGATGCTGGCGATATATCTCATACAATGCTTCTATTTCCATAACTCTTTTTTATAATTGACGTGCAAAAGTACGGCAATTTTCGCATATAACGAAATAATTCATCAGTTTTTTCATGATTTATTTGTTTTTGTGAGTAAAATAGACTATCTTTGCCGAAAATTGAAGATTGAAAGTTGAAGATTGAAAAAATGGAATATACAATAAATGTGGGCGGAAAGCTCATGGATTTCAGTCACCCTAAGGTGATGGGAATACTGAACGTCACTCCCGACTCGTTCTATTCGGGAAGCAGAAAGCAGACCGAAATGGAAATAGCCGACAGATGCAACCAGATAATTGCGGAAGGCGGCGAGATTATCGACGTTGGAGCATTCTCCACCCGACCGGGAGCACCAGAGGTGAGCGAGACTGAGGAGATGGAAAGGCTGCGCGGCGGACTGTCCATCCTCAGGCGCGAACAACCCGATGCGGTGGTGTCGGTGGATACCTTCCGTCCCGACGTGGCCAGGATGGCAGTGGAGGAATACGGTGTGGCTATCGTCAACGACGTGTCGGAAGGCGGCATCACTGGCATTGTCAACAAGCCGCTCGACTGGAAGCAAGGGGAATACCCTGAGATATTCAAGATGGTGGCTCGCCTACGCGTACCTTATATATTAATGTCGGTGAAACCGGATGTAAAGCAGATGCTCATGGCTTTTGCCCATGAGGTGCAGATGCTGCGCGACTTGGGTGTGAAGGACATCATACTCGACCCGGGGTTCTGTTTCGGCAAGACTCTCGAGGAAAACTACGCACTGATGAACGAGATGGAGAAGTTGCAAGTGCTCAAACTGCCGCTGCTCGTGGGCATATCGCGCAAGTCGATGATTTACAAGCTCCTTGGCGGCGACCCTACCACCTCGCTTAACGGCACCACCGTGCTCAACACCATCTCGCTCCTAAAGGGTGCTGATATACTGAGAGTGCACGATGTCAAAGAAGCGGCGGAAGCGGTAAGAATATATGAGGAATTAGGAATTAGGAATTAGGGATTGATGGAACTGTTCTTTGAATTTGGATTAAAGGATATAATCGACATCGTACTGGTGGCGCTGATGCTTTACTACAGCTACCGGCTGATGAAGGAATCACGTTCGCTGAACGTGTTCATCGGGATATTGATGTTCGTGATACTGTGGCTGTTAGTGTCACAGGTATTGGAGATGCGCCTCCTCGGTTCAATCATGGACAAGTTGGTGAGCGTGGGAGTTATCGGACTTATAATCCTGTTTCAGGAGGATATCCGCAAGTTCCTATATAACGTTGGTGCCCACCAGAGGATGCGAGTGCTGCTGAAATTCTTCCAACAGGAGAAGGAGGAAAACACGAGCGGTGCCGACAGGGATATGATTGTGCCCATAGTGCTTGCCTGTATGAACATGAGCAAGCGCAAGGTGGGAGCGCTGATTGTCATAGAGCGCACCATCCCCCTCGACGATGTATCAGACACCGGCGACAAAATTGACGCCAATATCAACCAGCGCTTGATTGAGAACATATTCTTCAAGAACTCCCCACTCCACGACGGTGCGATGATAATCTCCAAGCACCGCATTAAGTCAGCAGGTTGCATACTTCCCGTCTCCCACAGTCTCGACATCCCCAAGGAACTCGGTCTTCGCCACCGCGCCGCCATGGGTATGTCGCAGGACAGCGACGCAGTGGTGATAGTGGTATCCGAGGAAACGGGTGGCATCACAGTTGCCATCAAAGGACAATTCCAGCTCCGCCTCTCAGCCGAGAAATTGGAAAGCGTGCTGACGGAGGAACTTAAGAATTAAGAATTAAAAATTAAAAATTAAAAATTAAAAATTAATTCACAAAAGTTTTACTTGTTGAAGTACAGATTAAGAGCGTGTCGGATTGACCTTAGTCCGAACTGCTCGGGATGTACTTCGGATTTCGGAAGCCAGAAACATTCGGCGGCATCGTCGGCGGCAACGGGTTGTGCGCCTTCTGCAACCGTACACTCATAGAACATGTCGAGAGTGGGAATGTCAAGACCGGAATATGTGTATTTGTTTGGCACCGAGAAGAGATAGCGGCTGCCGGTGATGTCGAGTCCAGTCTCCTCCTTCACCTCACGCGCTATACCCTCCTCTCCCGTCTCGTTGTAATCCACGAATCCTCCGGGAAGGTCGAGTGTACCCTTTGCCGGCTCCTTGGAGCGGCGGTTTACAAGCAGTTCACCTTTCTCGTTGAAGATAAATGCGGCAGTGGCGGAACTGGGATTGAGATAATACACAAATCCGCAGTTGTCACACTTCTTGCTCTTCTCGTTGTTCTGTCCGAAATGCTTGCTTCCGCACTTCGGACAGAACTGAAAAACATCATTAAAATTCATCGTTTGTTATTCATTATTTTTTTATGGAGTCAATCACTCCCAATTGTCCGTCCTGAACGGAACGAGGGGCAGACCGCCCTGGTTTCCGAAGTTTCCAATCTCGAAGTTCTTGAAGCAATAGCGCACTGCCACCGGCTTCTTCACCTCGGGAGACGAAACGGCAATACGCTCGTTGCGCGGGTCGTTGCCCGGTGCCCAGAACTTCACTGCAGTGGCCTTGTGGAACACACGGTCTTCTCCTGCCACCTCGAATCCCTGGATATCCTCCCAACGGTTGTAACCCTCTGCCATGTTGTCGAAGGCAAGATAAGCAGTGCCTTCCTGAACAATCATGTCTCGATAGGTCATATTGTCGCAGATGACAGTCTTGAATCCGTAGGTCTTGTTGAGCGCGAGGAAGGCAAGACGCTCGCCCACCTGCTGCTTCTGAGCGGGATGAATCTGTCCCTTCTCGTAGGGGAACACAAGGTCGTTGGTGCACACCATTCCACTGTTCGGAATCACCTTGGTGGCATTAAACTGCTGTTCGCGCAGCTTGGCACCCGATGTGCCCTCCACACCGTCGCCATATACGTAAGGAGCGATCTGCACGAAATAGAAAGGTATCTCGCCCTCCTTGAAGTCGCGGCGCCACTGCTCCACAAGCATCTTCAGACGCTCGGTGTATTGTCCTGCGGGGTCACCCACATTTGAGCATCCCTGATAATAGAGAATACCCTTGACGGTATAATTAAGAATAGGATGGAATGTGGCATTACCCCAAAGCAGAGGATAGTGGAAATCCCACTCGAAACGGTCCTTCATCGTGGTGGAATCAAGATTCTCCTTAGTATATTTAGTAAGGTTGTCCTCGTCTATCCAACTCTCCACACGCGAACCTCCCTTGTTGGCCTCGATGATTCCCACAGGCACGTTGAGGGCCTTGCGCACGAGCTTGGCAAAGAAATAACCCGTTGCCGAGAACTCGCTGACGGTTTGCGGCGAACTGATGCGCCACGACGTGTCGGCATCGTCGAGCGGTTTGGTGCTCATGCGGCTTGGTATCTTAGCCGAGCGAACCCCGTCGGCGGCATTGAGAACCTCCAAGTTATAGTTGACAACAGGACACTGGCCGAATCCCTTCACCGGCATCTCCATGTTGCTCTGTCCTGCACATACCCACACCTCACCGGCGAGGATATTGTTGACTGTAACAGGCTCGCCATCGTCGAAAGTGACAGAAAGCGGGGTGAACGATGCTTCGGGCGACTTCACATACACAAGCCATTTGCCCTGCTTGTCGGTCTTGGCCTCATAGGAGGCAGACGACCATGAAGTTGTAACCTTAATTGTTTTTCCGGGCTTGTCCCATCCCCAAAGGCGGACGTCGCTCTGTTGTTGAATCACCATGCCGTCACTGATGAGGTGAGGCAGTTTTACCTTTGCACTTGTGCCAAAAAACATTGACGCAGCGGCTGCAAACATTAAAAATCGTTTATTCATATCCATATATTTGGTTTTTGGGGTGCAATATTACAAAAAATTCCTTATCTTTGCAAATGATTTCGCAAAAAACCACTATAATTGGATAAAATATCATTAATATATCGAATAAAACAAATGAAAAAAGCAAGAATTCTCATGTCGCTCGTGATGGCAGCGGCATCGTGCCTGACTTCGTCGGCACAGGAAAAGAAAGTGATGGACCTTTGGCCTAACGGAAGTCCAACAGTAAGTGAAAACCCGAAAGACACGGCAAGGGTGTGGCTCTATCTGCCCAAGGCTGCCAAGGCTACAGGCAGGGCTGTGGTGATTTGTCCGGGTGGCGGATATTCGCATCTCGCCATGGACCACGAGGGTCGCGACTGGGCTCCCTACTTCAACAACATGGGCATTGCGGTGATGGTGCTCAAATACCGTATGCCCCACGGCAACTGGCAGGTGCCGGTGGAGGATGCCGAGGAGGCAATAAAGATGATGCGTCGCAATGCCGCCGCATGGAGGGTCAACCCCAACGACATCGGCATTATGGGATCTTCGGCAGGAGGTCATCTTGCTTCCACCATCGCCACGAGGTCGAAGGGCGACGCCGCCCCTAACTTCCAGATTCTGTTCTATCCCGTGATTACCATGGATCCCAGCTATACCCACAAGGGTTCGCACGACAACTTCCTTGGCAAGGAGGCGAAGAAAAAGGCTGAGCGCGAGTTCAGCAACGACCAACAGGTAACCCGCGTCACACCGCGTGCTTTCATCACCCTCAGCGACGATGACTCGGCGGTACTCCCCGCCAACGGCACCAACTACTACCTTGAGTGCTATCGTCACGACGTTCCAGCCTCGCTCCACATCTATCCCTCCGGCGGACATGGTTGGGGCATCCGCACCAGCTTCGCCTTCCACGTGGAGATGATGCAGGAGTTGAAGGCCTGGCTCCAAAGCTTCTGAATATTTTTAAACACAGAGTCACAAAGGCACGGAGTTCATATTATAAGTTTTTAAAAGATAAAGAGAAAAACTCTGTGACTCCGTGACTCTGTGTTTAAAAAAACTACACTATGGGTAAGGATATGCCGTTGATTTTCTGATAGACATCAAGGGCATAGACATCGGTCATGCCGCTGATATAGTCGAGCACCGCCATGATGCGCGACTCAAGGTCGGCGGCATGAATGTCATACTGACTGCTCACACGGCAGATGAGCTGCTGCGAATAGTAGCGGTCGGGATGCAGCACAGCCTCGGTCATCTGGTCCATCAGCGTCTCCATGATCTTGTAACCCGCAAGTTCCACGTCCAACACCGGCTTGCTGCGGTATATCTTTTCAAACGACACACGGCAGCATCTCTCGTATGCCTTGCGCTGACGTTCGCTGATATGCTGTATGAGCGAGCCTTGGAATGTGCCGCTGAGTATTGCCTCCTCGTTGTCGATGAAAGTACGCACACATTCATTCTCGAGTTTACCTATCGCACAGGCACGCATATACACAATCATCTCGTTGCGGTCGGTCATACCCTCATCCTTGATACGTTTCCATATTCCCTTCTGCATATTCTCGTCGAAGAAAGAAAGCAGGAGCTCGGCAGTCTCATCGAATGACAAAATCTTTAACTTATGCGAGTCCTCTATATCCATTATCTCATAACAGATATCATCTGCTGCCTCAACGAGATAGACCAATGGATGGCGGGCATATTTAAGCGGTTCGCCAGGGGCTGAAAGTTTTAAAACTCCCATTTCATCGGCTATTCTCTGATAGAACTCCTCCTCAGAGGCAAAGAAACCGAATTTCTTTTTCTCGCCTGCACATGAAGCCGACCAAGGGTATTTCACTATCGACGCAAGCATTGAATAAGTCATTACAAAACCGCCCTTTCTCCTGCCCTTAAACTGATGCGACAGGATGCGGAACGAATTGGCATTGCCCTCAAAATGGGTGACATCGTCCCAGAAACGGGGCGACAGTTGGTCGCGCAATGCCAGTCCCTTGCCTTCGGTGAAGAAGGTCTGAATCGCCTTTTCGCCAGAGTGCCCAAAGGGTGGATTGCCCATATCGTGGGCGAGACATGCCGCCGAAACAATCTGTCCCAATTCCTCAAATAGCGTATTGCGCAGTTCGGGGTATTTGTCGCGAATGAGAGAACGAGAGACATCGCATCCCAAGGACATTCCCACGGATGCCACCTCAAGACAATGGGTAAGTCGGTTATGTACGAATACACTTCCCGGCAAAGGGAACACCTGTGTCTTGTTCTGCATCCTGCGGAACGGCGCAGAGAATATCAGACGGTCGTAGTCGCGCTTGAACTCCGTCCTGTCGTCGTGCCTTTCGGGATGGTGGTCTTCCTGTCCCAGTCGCTTGTTCGTTATAAGTCTTTTCCAATCCATAATTTGATATTTTCGGTGCAAATATAGTCGATTTTATCCTAAAAACACTGCATTTCCAATAAAAATAATGTAAAAAACACACATTTTAAGCAGAAAAGGCAGATTTCTCAATTTTATTTCATAAATTTGCAGCAAATAATTTAAATGAAGAGTGAAGAATGTTCTTAAATGAAGAATGAAGAATGAAGAATGTTCTGAATTATGAATTCGACAGATTAATTTTATATGATACAGATAAAGGTTATTAACAAGGGGCATCAGCAGTTGCCCGCATACGCCACGCCACAAAGCGCTGGCATGGACTTGAGAGCAAACCTCGAAGAGTCCGTTACTATCGGGCCGATGGAGAGAAGGCTCATCGGCACTGGTCTGCATATTGCACTGCCAGTGGGATATGAGGCGCAGATAAGGCCTCGCAGCGGACTTGCTCTTAAGCATGGCATCACTGTGCTCAACACTCCCGGTACTGTGGATGCCGACTACCGCGGCGAAATCATGGTGCTGCTCGTGAACCTATCCAACGAGGACTTCACCGTAAACGACGGTGAACGCATAGCGCAGATGGTAATAGCAAAACACGAACAGGGAGAATTCCTACTCGTGGACGCTCTCGACGAGACCGAGAGAGGAGAAGGAGGATATGGACATACGGGAGTGAATTAAGAATTAAAAAATTAAAGAATTAAAAAATTAAAGAATTAGGAATTAGGAGTTGAAGATAAAGATATTCATATTGGGGATGTTATTATCCTCACAGATTGCGGCATACGCACAGAAGACTAACGACTCTGAGCGATATGATTACTTCTTCCTCGAAGCAATGACTGAGAGGGAGAAGGGAAACGCTACTGCCGCCTTCGAGATGCTGCGCCACTGCCTCGAAATCAATCCCGAGGCATCTGAGGCGTACTACTATCTCGCCCACTATTACCTCGGGATGAAACAGGCTGACAAGGCACTGGAGGCATTCCGCAAGGCTTCGGAACTCGAACCCGACAACGTCAACTATCTCGAAACACTCGCACAGATGTATCTGCAAAGCCAGGACCTAAAGTCCGCCACCGAGACATTCGAGAAACTCTCGAAGGCAGAGCCGGAGCGCGAGGACGTGCTCGGAATGCTTGTCCAACTATATAGCGAGGACGAAAAACTATACTCCAAGGCAATAGCAATACTCAACCGACTGGAGGAGTTAGACGGCATGAACGAGAGAATATCCTACTCCAAGGCCGACCTCTACTTCAAGATGAACAACGGTAAGGCAGCCGTGGCAGAGATGAAGAAACTCGCCGACCAATATCCCTACGACCTCAACTATCGCAACGCCTATGCCGACATGCTCTTGGCCAACGACCAGGACAAGAAGGCATTCGACATCTATCGCGAAATCCTCAAGGAGGAACCGGGAAACAGCAAGGTGCTCATGTCGCTGAGAACATATTTCCAGGCAAATGGCAACACTGCCGCGGCTGACTCCACCACCATAAAGATTCTCACCGCAAGCAATGCCAACACCGACGAGAAAATCTATATCCTCAGACAGGAGGTTATGGAAAACGAAAACAATGGCGGCGACTCAACCAAGGTGCTACAACTGTTTGAGCGCACCATAGCCGCCAAGGACTCCGACCCAAGCATTGGGCTGCTCATGGCATCGTATATGGAGCTGAAGCAAATGCCACAGGAAGAAATCAACAAAGTGCTCGAAGGAGTGCTCGCGAAAGCTCCCGACAATGCGGCGGCAAGACTGCAACTCATTGCTGCGGCATGGCAGAAGAAAGACTTCGACAGGGTGGTCAGCCTTTGTGCCGCTGCACGACAGTACAACCCCGAAGAAATGGCTTTCTACTACTATCAGGGAGTGGCACTGGCACAACAGGACAAGAACACTGAGGCTATCGAGACCTTCAGAAACGGAGTAGGCGTTATCAACGATAACAGCTCGCCCGACATCGTCTCCGACCTCTACGCCATCCTCGGCGACCTGCTCCACCAAAACGGCGACAAGCAGGAGGCATACGCAGCCTACGACTCCTGCCTGCAATGGAAACCCGAGAACTACAGCTGCCTCAACAACTACGCCTACTACCTCTGCGAGGACGGCGGAGACCTGAACAAGGCGGAACAAATGAGCTACAAGACCATCAAGGCGGAAGCGAAAAACGCAACGTTCCTCGACACATACGCATGGATTCTCTTCAGGTTGGAGAGATTCGCCGAGGCAAAGATATATATAGAGCAGACACTGCAGTGCGACTCCGACTCTTCGGCTGTCATTGTGGAGCACGCCGGAGACATCCACGCCAAGTGCGATAACATCGACAAGGCAGTGGAGCTATGGCAGGAGGCCCTAAAAAAAGCCCCTGACAACGAGATTCTTGCACGCAAGATAAGACAGAGAAAATACATTAAAGAAGAAAAAAAATGAATATTAACACATTAAATGAAATAACAGACGATGAAAACCATTAGTATCTTAAAAGTCGCTATCGTGACTGTTACATTGGCATTATTTGCCTCTTGTAAGTCAACAAAGAACGTTGTCACCACTGCACCGGTGGCACCAAGGAGTATGGAACTGCAGGAAACCCTCAACAAGGTGCTTGGAAACCAGCAGACTGCAAAATTCATCACCTCCAAAATCAAGTTCCAGGTCAAGGTGGGAAATCAGGACATGACCCTCACCGGAAACCTGAAGATGAAACGCGACGATGTCATCAGGCTGCAACTCATGGCATTCGGATTTGTGGAAGCGGCACGATTAGAGTTCACCAAGGACTACGTGCTCATCATGGACCGTATCAACAAGCAGTATCTAAAGGCATCCTACGAACAGCTTGACTTCCTAAGACAGAGCGGACTCAACTTCTACAGTCTGCAGGCTCTCTTCTGGAATGAACTCTTCCAGCCCGGACAATCGGCGCTCACTCCTGAGTTGATGAACAAATTCGAGACCACAGAGGAAGGCGGGGATGTAATCATCGCACTCGAACAGGACAAGCTCTCATACAGATGGCTTGCCGAGAACGTGGGAGGACTCATCCACATGTCTAACATAGCATACAACGACAAATACCGCGGCAAGAGCCAGCTCTACTGGAACTACGCCGACTTCAAGGAATTGGGCGCAAAGCAGTTCCCCAACAAGAACGAGGTGACATTCACCACCCCAAAGACGGAAGTGAAGATTAACATGACTCTCAACTATATCGGCAACGATGACGACTGGGAGACTCGCACCGCCGTATCTGCAAAGTATAAGGAAGTCACCGTTGACGACATACTTCGCCGATTCATGGCTCTCTAACCATCTGTAAATGAAAAGAATAAACATACTCGTTATTTTATTTTTCGCCTTCACGCTGGCTTCTTCGGCACAAACCAAGAAGCCGGCGCGAAAGAAGGCGACTGCCACAACCACGGCTAAAAAGAAAAAGACAACCACCGGAAAAAAGACATCTACCAGAAAAAAGACATCTACCGGAAAAAACTCAAAGGTAAACACTGCCGAATACGAGACCTCTTCGATAAAGGGTCTCAAAAACGAGCGCGCACAAATCAAAAAACAGATTGCAGCGCAACAACAGAAACTGCGCAAAAACGAGCGCGACGTAAAGCAACGCCTGCAAAACCTGATGGTGATAAACACCGAGATTGCCGACAAAAGGCGCACCATCGACACAATACGCCGCGACATCTCGCATCTCGACGGCAACATCACGCAGCTTAACGGACAACTGTTTGAACTCAACAAGGAACTCAACGACAGAAAACAGAAGTATGTCAAGTCGATGAGATACATGCACCGCAACCGCTCAATTCAGAGCCAGCTGATGTTCATCTTCTCTGCCAAGAACTTCTCGCAGATGTACCGACGAATGAGATTCATGCGCGAATATGCCTCCTACCAAAAGGCACAAGGCGAGGAGGTGAAGGCAAAGCAGGCTGAAATAACCCAGAAACACAAGGAACTCACTGCCACCATGAAGCAGAAGAGCAACCTATTATATAAAGGCGAGGAGGAAAAACGAAACCTTGAAGGCAAACAGGCTGAACAGCAGAACGTGGTGAACTCACTGCAAAAACAACAAAAGACCATTCAGGGTATAATCGCCGAACAGCAGAAGCGAGATGCCGCCCTCAACGCACAGATCGACAAACTCGTGGCCATCGAGGTGGAAAAGGCACGCCAAAGAGCCATTGCCGAGGCAAAGCGCAAGGCTGCCGAGGAAGCCAAGAGACTGGAGGCCGAACGCAAGCGCAAGGCTGAGGAACTGGCTCGCAAGCAGGCAGAACTGGCACGCAAGCAGAAGCAGGCGGAGGCTGCAAAACGAAAGGCTGGGGAACTGCGCAACGAGGAGGAACGCAAAGCCATCGCCGAAGCAAAGAAACTGGAGCGCGAGGTGGAGGAGGCGAAGAAGGAACAATCCAAACCTCTCGTATATAACCTTGACTCAGAAGACCGACGTATCAGCGGAAGTTTCGAGAGCAACCGCGGTCGTCTGCCCATGCCTATCACAGGAAGCTACCGCATTGTGAGCCACTTCGGACAATACAACGTGGAGGGACTTAAAAACGTGCGCCTTGACAATAAGGGAATAAATATCCTCGGCTCCCCCGGAGCAAAAGCCCGCAGTATCTTCGACGGCGAGGTGAGTGCGGTGTTCAGTATGGGCGGTGTCAACGGTGTGATGGTGCGCCACGGTAGTTATATCTCCGTATATTGCAACCTCTCATCTGTAAGTGTTCACCGCGGACAAAAAGTCACAGCACGCCAGGTACTTGGCACCGTGGGACAGGACAATATCCTGCAATTCCAACTGCGTAAGGAAAGGGCAAAGCTTAATCCGGAGGCGTGGGTTAAATGAAAAATGAAGAATGAAGAATGAAGAATGGCTGCGCGAACCGAACGCAGAGCCGAGCTTGCTCGAGCTATGCTGAGGTGAAGCCAGCCATCGACGAAGTCAATGAAGAATGAAGAATGTTTTAAATGAAGAAATAAAAACTGCTATGAAAAAAACTATTATTGCTTGTGCTATGGCACTTGCAGCTACTACTATGATGCCTTTGGAGGCAGGGGCACAGAATCCTCAGAATGGGGATTACGGTTATCTCTACTGCCACATGAGCGATAGGGGGGAATGGACGGCTTACGCTATCAGTCGCGACGGACTCCACTATCAGGACATCATCAATGGCGACAGTATTTTCTCGCCATACGAACACGCACGTATTGAGGGCGGAACGCGTGATGCCTTTATCTGCCGCACACACGACTGCAAGGGCTACCTGATGGTAACCACCGACATGTGCGTGAGGAAGAGCAAGAAATGGGACAACTACGGAATAGACCTCCTGCGCTCTGACGACCTCATCAACTGGAAGTCGGTAACATTCGATTTCCGCAAGGGCAGCTCTATCTTCTGCGACCCCGAATCTCCTGATGTATATAAGGACTGGAGCACCGTCAACCGCGTGTGGGCACCTCAGATTTTCTGGGATCCCAACTACCAGTGGAGCGACGGAAAAAGAGGCGGCTATTTCATCTACTACTCACTTTGGAACCGCGCCGAGGAGGCATACGACCGCATGTATTATTCCTATGCCGACGAATCGTTCACACGCCTCACCAAGCCACGCTTGCTCTTCGACTGGGGTTATGCCACCATCGATGCCGACATCAACTACGTTCCAGCAGACGGTCTATATCACATGATGATAAAGAAGGAAGGCGGCAAACCGGGACTCTTCACCTCCACAGCCCCGTCGCTTACAGGTCCATGGAGCCTACCCGTTGATGATGATTACATCGACTTCGAGGGCAACAAGAAGTGCGAGGGTGTATCAGCATTCCAGCTCGCCGGCGAGGACACTTGGCACATAGGCTACATCGAATACTCCTCAAAACCCAAGCACTACCGCATCTGTAAAGCCGACAAGTTCATGCGCAACTTCAGCGACCCCGTGGATATCCAGGGTGTCAACGGTCCGCAGCACGGCTCATTCATGCGATTGACCAAAAAGGAATACAAGAAATTAGAAAAATGGGGACGCAAATAGCGCCCCCATTTTTCCTAATTCCCAATTCCTAATTCCTAATTCCTAATTTATAACCACGTTCTCCACAACGGTGTTGTCAATCATGTTCTTGTCGAATGCCTTCTTCTGGTCCTTCACATTGATGTTCTTGAATGTGAAATCACAGAGGCTGTACTTGTCGCTCGTGCCAACGTCGAAGAAGTTCTTGCACTCCATCTGGATGTTGGTCATCACGATATTGTTGCACTGGCTCAAAGGCATGTCCTTGCGGTCCTCAGGCTGGAAGAACTGTGTCCATGGGCGAACGACGAGGAAACTGCCCGTTGTGCCGCTGATGTTATCCACAGTCACATACTCATAATGCTGGGGAGTGTCGGGACGCATCTTCAGCCATAACACTCTATTGGCGTTATCCACCTCAATATTTCGAAGCACGATATTGCGGTCATACACGCTCTCGCTGCCCAAGGTAAGGCATCCGTGAACCACACCGTACTTGCAGTTCTGGATAAGTATGTTGAAGTTAGGACCGTTCTCGGGAGCCTTGTCCGCCCATGTTCCCTTGCCGCCCTTGATTGCCACGGCATCATCATTAACCGACATATAACATCCGTCGATTATCACGTCATGGCATACGTCGATGTCTATGGCGTCGCTGCTCGGAGCCTTAACGCCCTTGGTGGGCGAATAGATATAGCAGTCGAGATAGCGCACATGGTCGGAGTTATACAGATGGTTTGTCCAGAAAGGACTGTTCACCAACTTCACGTCCTGCACCGTCACATTGTGACTGTTGGAGATATACACCAGTCTCGGGCGCTGCTCGTCCTTGTTGGTACACTGTGGATTCCACTTGCGCCTGATCCAAAACTCCTCCCAGTAGTGGTAGCCGTTGCCGTCGATTGTTCCCTTGCCAGCAATGGTGAAACCGTCAAGTCCGTCGGCGTTCACCAATGCTGAGAAATACTTGCATGTCTGACCCTCGATGCGGGTCATGAGAATGGGGAAGTCGGCTATGTATTCGCTTCCTTTCAGCTTACCGCCTTCCTCTATGTAGAGATGTGTGCCCTGGCGGAAAAACAGCGCACCGCTCATGTATGTTCCTTGGGGAATGACTATCACGCCCCCACCCTCGTTGGCGGCACGGTCGATGACAGCCTGAATGGCTGAGGTCTGCACCGCAGTACTGTCTTTCTTCACTCCATAGTCGGTAACGACATATCTCTTGCCAAGAGTGGCTACATCCACCTTGTTCACATTCTGAAACCAAGGAGACATTGACGAGCCGTCGGGCCATCGCTCGTCCTTGGAGAAAAGACGGTAGTATTCCACTGCACCGAGGATAAAACATCCTGTTCCGTAGTCCTCGAAGTCAGGCACCGAGGTAAATGTCACAGGCTGTCCAGCCGACGGGTCCTTGCCTGTTCCCTGGTTATATCCGATGAAACCGTTGTCATGCACGCAGGAAGCGATGGCAGCCCAAGCCTTGTCCATCGGTTTCTGATAGGTCTTCTGAGGCAGGATACCCTGTCTCACTCCCCAAGCCATTCCATAGAGGAAGAGAGCTGTACCGGTCATCTCGGGTCCTCCGTAGGTCACGGGCGACACAAGGCTGACGTTCCAGAATCCGTCCTTGCGCTGGCATTTCAGCAGTGCACGGCTCATCTTGATGAAGTCGGCCTTCAGATACTGATAGTCAGGGTCGCTTGCGGGCAGTGTCTCCATCACCCTCACGAGAGCTGCATACACCCAACCGTTACCACGGCTCCAGTAGCAGTTCTTTCCGTCCTTCTCCTTGTATGGAGGCACATAGTCCTTGTCTCTCCACCACAGTCCCTCCTTCTTGTTGAAGAGACCACCGGCGAGGGTGTCGCGGCTCCACTTATATGAGTTCATTGCATAGTCGAGATACTTGCGCTCACCAGTCAACTGGGTATATTTGGCATATACGGGCATAGCCATCTGTATGGCGTCAATCCATGTCCAGTAGCTGTATTTTCCTGTAGCCATCTGATGATCGAGGTTTTCCTTCACCTTCGACATATCCTTTTTCTTTCCGCTCTGCACATGGCGGTCGATATATGTCTGCTGGCAGCACTGGTTGTCGGCATCCATGTCGTTCACGCTGTTGCGTGCCGTCCACTTATGATAGTCAGCCCACTTGTCGGTATAGTCGAGGTATCTCTGTTGCGGGTCGATGTCATATAGAGCCATTAGCCCCTCATAATACACCGCCCTCGTCCAGAGGTTACTTGTCCTGACCTTCTTTACGAATGTGTCTTTCGTCGGGTCACTGTACTTCTGCATGAAGTAATCGTTGGTGCGATGCACCACATCGATTATCTCCCTTTGCTTCTCATTGTTCTGCGCTCCCGCTTCCGCAGGCATCAAGGCGGCAAAAGCCGCAATCACGCAGGCAATCATAGTCATTTTCATATTATCTTAATTCTTAATTCCTAATTCCTAATTCCTAATTCCTAACGAGCACCGCCTTCCTTATTCCGCTCTCCACCGGCTTCCAGTCGGCATACGTCGTTTTCTTGTAATTGATATCCACTACGTTTATTTCCTTCATCTTGCGCCATTTCACGCCCTTGCGGTCAAGGTCGGCTATGCGGTTGGCGGGGAGGTTGGTCACCTCGATGCGTATTATGTTCTTGCCCTTCTTCAAGGCATCCTTGCAATCGAGGACAAAAGGCACTGCCCATGCACAGCCTATATATACATTATTTATATATACGCGCGCGCTCTCCCTCACGTCGCCCAAGTCAATAGTCCAATGCTTGCGGGCATCCTCGCGCGAGAGCTTCACCTCAGTCTCATACACACCCGTACCCATCGTCACGGCTGCACTGTCGCCCAATGTCTCCCAAGTCTGCAACTTGTCGAGCTTGTATGTCTGCCCCACCTTCGGTTGCTCCTCGATGAAACTCAAGGTCCACTTGTTGTTGGTGATGTCAATCTCGCCAATGCCTTCAGTGCATCTCTCCTCAGCTACACCCTCGGAATAAATCGCCTCACTGTCGGAACAAACAAGAATCCTACTCTCGCCGCTTCTGAGATTTACAGCCAATCCCTCTGCATCAAGCCTTGCCTTGGTATATCCGTCAGTCATAGGGTTATACCACAGTCCGTGTTTCTCCCCTACGGCAATAGACACTTTAGCCTTCACGTCGTGGTCGGTCAGGTTGGCTATGAAATAATGATGCCCGTAGTCATTTGCACGTCTGATGATTTTCAGTCCGTGCTGACTCTTCATCATCTCAGGCTTGGCAGCTTTTTCCATCGCCACCATGTCATGTCCGTATATCACGCTTGCGCCCTGGTTCTTCAGAGCCTCGACATGCGCCTCCACATCCTTGGGCATCACGCATCCCTCGGGGATGATGATTCCCTTGTATCTTGTGCCTGCCGCGGTGCGAAGACCGCCACCGGCATATTCCGTCGTCATGAGCAGGTTGTCGCTGATATAGTCGCAGTCGAATCCCGCCTTGTCGATGTCGAGAATGGTGCGTATGAAGTCGGGAGCCTTCTTGTCCATCGAGTGTATGTCGAACATCATGAGCCAGTTCTTCGTGTTGTTGCGCCACATGTCCCTCACAGGCAGATATACGAGGAAGTCGTTGTCGGGCTGTCCCCACTGCAGATAAGTCTGGCAGCGGGTGATATAAGCCATCAGTTCGGGAGCGTCGCGCCATATACTGTTATTAGGACTCATATCCACCGACGCATAGAATCTCCACCCCGGCCATGGGTCATCCTTTGGCGAATAGGTGGTGCCATGGAAGAACATGTGGTTTACTCCGGCACAGAACATCAGGTCGAGGTCGGGCTTCATCTGGCTCAGCGATGTGCGGAAATGCTCTGTGAGCCAAGTGAATGTCTCGCTCGACGTGTATTTCTTGCCCGTCACGTGAGCCGCCGACGGAGCGTATTTCAGCATACTGAGGTCACTGTAGTTGGGGCGGGTATTTCCCTCGTCCTTGCGCAGTCCTCGTATGCCGAAGTCGGTGAGTCCGAATCCCTCAATCTCGGGGATATCCACCGCGGAATAGCAGTCGATTAGGTTTGCTGGCGAACCGTGTGCCTGGTTGCGTGTGATTGCCCCATGCTTGTGCGCCCAGGCCGTCCATTGCTTGGTGAAGTTGTTGAGCACCATGTCGGCGAGAGTCTCGCGATAGTCGCTCACCACCTGCGGGTCGCCATCCACAAACTGCTCTATCTTGTCTTCCAGCCTGTATCCCCTGCGCCTTGCGAACTCGTCGAAGAGCGTCGGTGTCCAGTTGGCACCATACACCTCATAACTGTCGTTGAAGAAAGTGTGCGGATAAGGCGTACCGGTCTGCTCAAAAGCCTTCTCGATATGTTGCAGGTAATGCGCCACGGCGGTTGAGTCGAAGTGGTTGACCACATATCCCTCGCCTCCCGGGGCGGCACGCTTCACCATCTGCCTTGTGCGGCTCTCATACAGGGCTATCACCCTCTGCATACCTCCGTCCTTGGGGAAAGACTTCAGGAGTTTCAGCTTGGCGAATTTTCTCTCCTTGTCAGGAATGTCAAATTCGATGCTCTCGGGCTTCACCACCGATGCCACGAGCGTATCCACCACGAAAGCCTTGCAGGCAGCCTCCTCTATTGGCACCCACGGTCCTCCGAAAGGCCATCCCGTTCCCGTGGCCATTCCGGTCTCGATGTCGAGCCTCTTGTTCTCCGCCTCCACATGCCTCAGCATCTCCATCCATTCGGGCGAGAGATAGCTGATGTCGTTGGCGTCGTTGCCTTGCACACCGTAGATAGGCGTAATCTCCACTGCCCCCACTCCTGCCTTTGCATATTCAGAAAGACACCAGCTGAGGTTCTCCTTATCCACAGCCGACCCGAGCCACCACCAGCGCAGTCCCGGTTTTGCCTCACGCGTCGGTAAAGGCAGGACAGCCTTCACATTCGAATGGATAACACCATTGTCCTGCGCCGCCGTCCTGCCACCGCTCCACGCCGAGCCTAAAAATATCGCTAACGAAAATGTAATAAATCGTCTCATGTATATAGTATTTCGTTTGTTTTATGGCGCAAAATTACAAAAAAACAACGACTAAAAAGCAATTTTTCAATAAATAATTACCAAGAATTGAAAACTATTGTTAAGGATTTTGGGATATGTCAAAACTTTATGTATTTATGTCAAAACTAAAGGTCGCGAGTGGAGCGGAATTAGTAATTTCGCAGCGAAAAAGAAAACAAAATCAATAATAAAACAACAGATACTTCTAATTATGAAAAGTGTACTTGAAGGAAGACCTGCCCTGAAAAAGGAGGTCGAGAAGATTGCAGAGGTTGCCGGATATCTCTGGCAGAACGGTTGGGCTGAGCGCAACGGCGGCAACATCACGGTGAACGTAACGGCTTTTGTTGACGACGAAATCAGAAACATGCCCGCCATCAGCGACGTGAAGCAGATTGGCACAACCCTGCCCGCCCTCAGCGGACAGTATTTTTATTGTAAAGGTACGGGCAAGCGCATGCGCGACCTCGCGCGATGGCCTATGGACAACGGCTCCATCATACGCATACTCGACGACTGCGCAAGCTATGTCATCATTGCCGACAATGCCGTGATGCCCACGTCCGAGCTGCCCAGCCACCTCAGCGTTCATGCAAGAATGATTGAGAAGGGAATGAACTACAACGCCACTGTCCACACCCACCCCATCGAGCTTATCTCGATGAGCCACTGCAAGAAATTCATGGGCAAGGACGTGCTGAGCAACCTGCTGTGGAGCATGATACCCGAGACCAAGGCTTTCTGTCCGTTAGGCTTGGGCATTGTCCCCTACACCCTCCCCGGAAGTCTCGAACTCGCCGACGGCACACTCAAGGAGCTTGAGGACTACGACGTGGTGATGTGGGAGAAGCACGGAGTCTTCGCCAAGGGTCTCGACGTGATGGATGCCTTCGACCAGATTGACGTCCTCTCCAAGAGTGCCAAGATTTACATCAACGCCAAGTGCATGGGCTTCGAGCCTGACGGCATGAGCCAGGAGGAAATGGCGGAAATGACCCGGGCATTCAATCTTCCGAGATAAGAGCATCCCTTTCTATCTTGCAGAAAGGACGGCATAACATTAGGATAGGGCATCAGCCCTATCCTCTTTTTCGCTTTATCCCCTGTTGGCATACCACTGTCCGAAGTCCTTGAAGCCCTCGGGCAGCACATGGCCCTGCAACTCGGGAAACCACCTTTTCAATCCCTCAAAGAGCCTCATCCCCGGTTCGTCGTTGTCAGGATACATGTGGAGCGACACGCCCTCGGGCAGTCCGTCCCTCAGCAAAACGATATCGGCCTTGGTGAGCGATGTGGCAGAAGGAATAGCCACCGCCTTATGTCCTGCCGACAGCATAGCCCAGCAATCCGAAGGGCCTTCGGTAATCCAAAGCTCATCCCCCGCCCTGAGTCTCTTGATAATCGGCTTGTTATACATCCCCACGTGAGAGCCGCGGGGAAAGCGGAAGCGGGGCTTTTCCTCCTTTCCCATATACCTCCCCTGCACCGTCAACAATCTCCCATCCACATCCCGATAAGGAATCAGCAGCGACGGGGCATCATAAAACGCCTTCCCCCATCGCCAGCAAGGCATAGGCCGGTCGATGCTCGTCAGTCCGCACCACCTGACAACCCTCGGGTCAATCTTCCTCTCGTCATAAAGGAAATGCGCAGCTTCGGCATTAATAATGGGATTTTTGATTAAAGTCTCAAGATAATCCGTATCTGTAACATCCTTCTCTATCTTTTCTTTAGCCGCAGAAGAGGGTTTATTTTCAGATTTAGTCAGCGTCTGTCCCTCATCTATCCACTCAACCGCCTCCCTGAATCCAATATTCAAGTATCTCATCACCAAGTCAATCACATCCCCGCTTTCCCCGCAAGCAAAGCACTTGAACCTATTCCCCTTAAATCTCAAGCTCGGATGCCTGTCATCATGAAATGGGCAGAGCGCCTTATGACGCTCCACCACTATTTCCAGTCTCTTAGCCACATCCTCAATAGGCGTAGCCCTGATATCGCGCAGCCATTCTTCATTGGCTTTCCCTTCGGTCGCCGAACGTTGTTTCTTCATTCTTCACTCTTCATTTAACTTTGACACCTTTGACACTGACACCTTTGACACCTCTGACACCCTCACGCCGTCTTGCGGTAGTTGCCGTTTTCGGCTATGATAAGGTCCGACTTCTTCCAGTTCTTTATCATCTGCTTGATGGTGTTGTCGGTGAAGTCATTACCCTTGCTTCGGCGTGTCTCCTCAATCAGTTCTGCACGCGAGAACACATTCGGCAGACGCTCATAGATGGAGTCGTTCTTGCCTTGCGTGGTGCGCAGTCCGCTGCAATGCTTGTGGTCCTTGCTCTCGTATGACTTTTCCAGACGCTCGCGGAAGTATATGAGGTCGTTGTCGATGATATAGTCGGCTATCACGTCGTATGCCTCCAGCATTTCCTTTGTCTGCTCCTTCAGCATCATCTTCAGCAGCAAGCCCTCGTCCTGCTTAAGCCTCTCCTCGGCACCACGCAGACCGTGCTTCTTGATGAGCTTTTCAGCCACACGGCACAACATCATGCAACAAACTATCCTCATTGCAATGCCATGGTCTCTCATGCGGCATTTGGCGAGAGCCTTGTCGGCATCCTTTATGCTTCGCAGACGTATGCCCTCCGTCCAGGCATCGCTCCTGGCTTCCAACTTTGGCAGCACCAGGTCGCCCTTCATCACCCTGAGCAAGTGGGCCACGTTGTGGATGTTCTCCACCTGCATCGCCGTGAGCGTCACGTCCTTGTCGTTTTTGGAGTATGTGTTGTCGGGCATCCTGCCGAGGGCCAGGCGGCTCTGCAGGCCGTCGGTGTATTGGTTGACGAGTCGATACAATGCGTCCTGAGTGCCGAGCAGAGCCACGTTCCACTTCAGGTGTTCGCGATGACAGCGTGCAGCCTCAAGCGACTTGGCATTGCGGTGATACTCGGCTGCATCATACGCTTTTCTCAGCATCACGCTCAACTCCATCTTCTCCTTGCCAGTCCATTTGGCGTTGATTTCGTCGGCCTCGTCGGTTGTGGATATCGCATGCTCGGTGTCGAGGGCGTCGAGCTGCGAAGCCACGTTGGCAGGCGTGTTGTTCACGGCAATGAGCCGGAACTTGAACACCGGTTCCTCGGGCTGCTCCTTGGCGTTCTTCTTCTTGTTGAGCAGTTGGAAGTATTCCCTCTGCCTTTCTTCCGTCACCTTGTCCTCGGCTTTCAGTTCCCACATCCACAGGTTGTAGAGCACCATCATCCTGCCCTTATTGGAGCCTGAGTCGCCCTCGATATACGAGATAAGGTTGAGCCAGTTCATCTTGCCGTCGATGCCCAGCCTCACGTTGGTGGCAAGTCCGCCGATGAGCGGGGCGATATACACCAACATCGGCATCACACTGTGATTCTTCACCACCACGGCCGACTCCCTCAGTCCCATGGCGAGGCATTTCTGCGGCAGACGTCTGAAGTATAGCAGGTCGTCCTCAGCCTCCATGTCCTCCACGGTGTCCATCAGTTGCTTGTTCTCGATGAACTCGGTCTTCAGCTTCGTCAGCACGTCCCTTAGCCTCGTCGGCATCTGAGTCTGCTTGGCGTTCACCGCCGCCGCTATCTTCTGCGCCTTCAGGGCGTCGGTCATTCCCTCGTAGGTGGGGATGACGGAGTTGAGCAGCCGGGTGTCATAGCCGGTGATGTTTCTCAGTGCCATGGCCAGCTCGTAGGTTCGCGTCGAGGAGTCCGCCTTTGTAGGCGGAACTCCATCATAGTAGTCCTTGTTCCATCTCTCGATGATTTTCTCATACGGGAAATTGCTGTATTCACAAGTCTTGTTTTCCATAATGTCAAATTATTATTAGTTAATAAACACCTGATGCCTGCTCCCGTTGTCCTTGAGATACGAGACGTGCACCCATATCTTGCCCCTCGCCCCGCGCTCCAGGATCACCTGGTCGTATTCGCCGCCGTCGATAATCAGATACACCACCTTGATGGCGTCGGCCACATCCCTCACGTAGAGGTCGGCTGCCAGCCCCTTCATGTGAAGGCTGTTCTCAGCCCCCTTCACCGCCTTGTTGAGGAATTTGCACCTGAATCCCGACGTGATCTTGACGGCATGTCCAAGTCGGTTGCGCAGCGGTTCGAGCACCTTTTCGCACAGTGCCTTCATGTTGCTGATTTGCTCCTCGGTGGGAGTGTTGTCGATGCCGAGCAATTCTCCCGTCACACTTCTTGTAAACTCGCTCAGGGCGAAATGCTCGGTGAGCATCGTCTCTTTCTTGCCTTTGTTCTTTGTACTCATAATTCAAAGATTTTTTTCAAGATGTTAATGACTCCGGGTTATTCAGCCAGGTGCTCGATGGCAGCCGCGAGGTCGCCATACACACCGATGGTCCACTCCTTGCGCTCGGCCAGTGCCTTGGGCACTTCGCCCTTCACATACACCATGTGCTGTCCTCTCTTGTTACACGTCATCGAGAGGTAATGACCGTCATACACTCGCGGATTCGGCTGTGGCCGGCGTCGGGGGATTTCCTCGGTGAAGACATAACGCCTGGTGTCTTTCTGTTCCATCACTCCGTGCTTGCACTTCCTGTTCTCGTTCTTGGGGCTATTCTGATTTACGAGGGTCAGCTCCACGCCCTCCATTCTCTTGATTTCCATATTTTTAATAAATTAAATTGTAAAACATTCTTATCTCAGCGGCCGTATGGCCAATGGCGATGCGGGATTGATGAGATACTCGCACACCGCACTGTCCAAGAACTTCTTCGGCATGACCATCACTCCCGTCTCCATGTAATCCACAAGCGCCACGCACACCTCCTGCTGGCTGCCTTTCTTCAAGCTGCCGAGCACCATTGCCACCCTGCGCTGCTGTTCCTCTCTCAAGTAGTTCCACAGCACCTCTTGTATGCTGCCAACCAAATCAATTTTCTTTTTCATGCTTTTAATATTTTATAGTTAAAAAAATGCCGGCACAACCTCATTTTGAGATTGCACCGGCAAAGTTACTACAAAAAAACATGGCAACCGACTTTTTTTCAGTCAGTTGCCATTTCGGGGAAGTGCAAATTAATTTTCGTGGAAGTCAGCCGTTTTCGCGGAAGTCAGAAAACGGTTCGTGGAAGTCGATGGAAAATTTCGACGAAGTCATCCTAATATCACCTGTCACGAAGTCGTCAGAATGTCAATGCATTCCTCAATTGCCTGTACAGTTGTTTGTCCTCGTCCTCCCACATATTATAATTGTCATCAAGGTATGTTCTTGAGATATTGCCGCAATAACTCTCTTTCACCGAAGGGAAACAATATGCCACAACAGCGCTTACAAACAGTTTGTACTGTTTTCTGTTGCTTTGTCTGATATATCTCATTCTGTCAAGCGCCTCATACATCATCTTCCACTTGTGCACAGAGGTACGGACATCAGGATCCCACTCCTTTGTGATGTCAAATATAGAATGTAGTATATCGTCTTTAGGCACGTCGCGTTTCTGCTTCCTTTGACCGGTAGTCGTTGATTCCTCGGTATAATAAGTATCGGCAAACAGTTGGCGATTCACATCGCTGATTGCACGATACTCGGAGCCTTCCTTCGGAGTGCTTTCGATAGACGCGTAATACGTTTCACCTTTCATTCTCTCGCGTATGAGCAACACGCTTACAAGACGGTAAACGTCGTTGGTACTCGGTCTTTGATAAACCACTTTTGTGGCAAATGAATAGTATTCGCCTGTGAGGAAATCTGTCCCTATGCCATCAGGCAATTGCATCAGCCAATCGTCAATCTTGTCAATCGTGCATATCTTGCTTCCGTCAGTCGCCGAAAGTATCTTATGGTGCTTGTCGAATTTCTCAAACAATTCATGTTTTTCCTTGGCCCGCTCTCTGAGTCGTTTCAGCTGGTTGGCGAATACTATGTGTTTGCCTCCGTTGCGGTCTTTGTCGCTGACGTGACTGTCAGCTGCCTTCGACAAGGCTTCCAACCGGCAGAGCTTCGACTTGTCCACGTCTTTGTCGCCATATTGCACACATAGATTTCTCAGCAGCTTTCTTATTTGGCCTTTCCTGTTCAGATGCTTCTGGCTTATCGAGAGATTCATCCCCTTGACGAATTTGTCAACAAGGCATAGCCATTCGTCAGGAATGTCGTCATCCGGCAACTTATAGTTGAACAGTCTTAATGAGATGATATCAAGGGAGTGTTCCTCATCCTCAAGCGACAGTTTCGCATAATCTTCGAATGGAGTGGGCGCGAATTTGTCTTTCTCTTTTAGTTCTATGTTGCCAAAAGCCGTTTCACCCTCTGCCTCGACGAATAGCCTCTCATGGTCCCATCTCACCACGCTACACTCCAGGAGTTCATTCTCGTCGAGTAGTGGCCTTACATCATCCAGTTCTCCGGCATTCACATATCCTATACGCCGCGAATAGTCAATATATGCAGCTATGGCATAGGGGTCCATCGGATTGTCAGGCTGGGCTTTTAGTATAATTTTCTCACCCTTGGGTATCTGGCTCAGATAGTTTTCGGTATCTGTGTCCTTGTCCTCCTTAGACTTATTCGCCGGACAGATAGTATATTGAATTCCTGTTATCGTAATTTCCATTGATTATACCTCCTCCATCCTCAGCAGTTCCCATCCTGTGAACTGCATTATTATCTTGTGCATCTGCGTGCCCTGGCGCAATGCCTCCACGCGCGGGGCTGCGGCATAGCCGTTGATTTGCTCCACCGCCTTCTGCCACTGCTGCTCGGCGGCCTCGTCGGTATAGTCTTTTTTCGCCATGTATTTCAGCTCCAGGATGTAGCTGTGGTTGGCATGGTAGTGGGTGAGGTTGGGCAGCATGAAGAAGTCGCAATAGCCGTGAGCCACCTCCACCTCGGGAGCCGTGTAATAATAGTCGTTGAGGTTGAGATAGGCAAGGAAGAATCCCTGTATGTTGCGCTCGCCCTCAATGCAGTCGCACACCGACGAGAGGTCCTTGTAGCAGTCGGCCATATATTGGAGAGTGTCGCGCCAGTTGCCGTCAACAGCCATACTGTCGAAATAATCCCTCAGGTTTAGTATGTTGACAAAATTTCCCAATTTGTCATATTCTTCAAGGATATAGTTGTAATACTGCTTCCTCACGTTGTTGTTGGGGATGCCGAGAATGAGTCTGCTGCCTATGGTGTCTTTAATGGTCAACATTCCATAGTAGAACAGAAGGCTGGGGAAAATTGTGGGCTTTGTCATGTCCATCGCCGAGAATGACGGCTCGAGTGTAGCCTTAATCTCGCCCTTCTCAATAATGTCAAGCATTACTCCCTTGCGGTCACCGTCGAGCTTGTCGAGCTTGATGAGTCCTCTCAGCTTGTTGTAGTCGGTCTTGGTGTTCGGGTCGAGCATAATCTCTGGGGCATGACCGTTGAGGACATAGTGTCTGAGATAATATAACACCATGTCGCAGTTGAACACGCGCACGTCGCTCGCCAGACATTCCTTGGCAAAGCAGTAGTTGTCATACCACGGCTTCATCTCCTCGATCATTGCCTCGATGTCGCATCCGGCGGGCAACATACCCACCTCTTTGTAATAGGCAAACATCTCGCGCACGTCCTCAGTGGAGAATCCGAGCATCTTGTCAAGCTCTTTGTTCATCGATACGTTCCATCCGATGTTGAATCCGCTGGTGAGGTCGTCGAGTGTCACTGGACTCACTCCCGTGAGGAATATTCGCTCGAACATTCCCTTGAACAGTTTGAAGAAGTCGCGATAGAACCCGTTGGCGTGCGTTATGGCATGATACATGGCCTCGCCTTCCTCATTAAGCACGATGTTGGTGAAGTTGTCATATTCGTCGATGATGAGATAAAGGGAAATGCCTAACTCATGCGCCATGCCGTTGATGAGGTTGAGCTTGGCGCGTGCCGAGTCTGTCTGGTGCACCTTATCGACAATCCATTGGGGATAATCGGCTTTGTATCGCTCGATGAACATGTCGATACACCCGCAACTGTATTCGTTGAAGTTCTCCTCAAGCCGCTCGATAGTGCCTCCTGCCCTCGAGTAGTCGAAATACATCACCTGGTATTTGTTGCGCAGCGGTGTAGGGTGTTTGCCCACCCACAGGTTGCCGAACAGCTCGTCAAAACGGCTCTCCATCGCCTTGTCGTAGTAGGCCCGCATCATACTGATAAAGAGGCTCTTGCCAAAGCGACGGGGACGGATGAATATCAGCGTGCGTGGCTGGCTTTCCAGTTCCTCCAGGTACATCGTCTTGTCGATATAGTACAACTCGTCTTTCCTCACCGACAAGAAGTCGGACACTCCGTATGGTATTTGTCTTATTCCTTCCATCATGCTTTATGATTTATTTTGCGGCAAAATTACAAAAAAAAAATGAGAAACGATGCAATCGGGCAAATTTATTTCCATTTTTTTGCATAATTTCTCAATTCACTGATGTGCATTCTTGCCTGGGAGATAAAACCAATAGCTGGTGTCAAGGTGTCAAAGGTGTCAGTGTCAAAGGTGTCAAACGTATTTCTGCACTTGGGGGCGCACGCGTAATTTTAGAGGTTAATATTTATATATAATATATTATATATAAATATTAATATATATAATAACATAATTTAACATAATCCTCTCTCCTCTACAGGGCAAACTCCCCAAGGGGGAATAGCGAGTGTCATCAGATAGCAAATGACACCTTTGACACTGACACCTATGACACCTTCGTTCATCTTGGGGTGTCAGTGGGCTGTGACACTGCTCTTTTCCGCCCGGGAAACGGAGGATGAACGGAGGATGAACGGAGTCATAGCGAAGGATGAACGGAGGAGCAGTATCCACAGATTTACACAGAGATTTATTTTATTTGGATTAACACAGATTTTGGCTGCGCTTGTTTTTTTTAGGCACGGATGGACACGGCTTAAAAATTAAGACACGGCTGAGATGCGCGATGGGAATGGTTTTTCCACAGATTTACACAGAGAATTATTTTATTTGGATTAACACAGATTTTGGCTGCGCTTGTTTTTTTAGACACGGCTCTTTTAAATGAAGAGTGAAGACGAGTTGTTGAGCGTATGCGAAAAATGAAACTAAGCCGTGAACTTGCGAAGCATGCCGATACAACGAAGTGCCGTGGTTGATATCAATGCGGAGCCTAAGCTGTGCCTTATGAAAAAAAGCTGTGTCCATCCGTGCCTAAAAAAAGGAAATTGTTAACGCCGAACGGAGGAAATGTTAAATCTTTAATTCTGATTGAAAATAATTGAATAAATGTTTGGTAGTTTGAAAAATATTTTGTACCTTTGCATCGTGTTTGGAACCACAGAGGTTTGGATCACAGATTAACACAGAGATAACTTAATTCGGATTAACACAGATTTTGGGTGCGCAACGTAATCTGTAATAATCAGCGGATTGAAAGAAATCTGTGGAAATCAAAGCAGAATTATCATCCGTGAG
>SAMEA3663208__coassemble_167_pt1 | contig 30452 bp, 23 predicted proteins | sample SAMEA3663208__metabat2_low_PE_010 | metagenome-assembled genome bin SAMEA3663208 (sample SAMEA3663208) | pig gut metagenome | biome: pig gut; feature: pig-associated habitat; material: faeces | place: China | collected 2013
TTTTTTGGGCGACATAAATAGCAGTGTTAAACCGAGTATGAAATATTCAGGCTAACTTCATGATTTGACGTTTAATTAGAGCAAACATTGGAAGCCTTATCTCAGGAATCTCAATATTCGGGGCTTTCTGTCTATCACCTCCAAACTTCTCATATATCATCCCGTATTTTTTCATAATGGTAGCCATTCTCCTGTTGTATCTTTCCAAAAGTTTGGCAGATTTTGGCTTGCTGAAGTTTATTCCCCCGCTTTCAGATTCCAATATCAATAATGCATACAACGCTTTTTCCCTACGATGTAATTTATCAACCTTTACATCTGCATCCGGGAATGATATTTCTTCCCTAATAGTATCAATAAGAATAGAACTGACAATACCTTTTTGGAGCATGTGAATATCAAGTATCTGCTTGTAAAAACCAGCATATACAAAACGCCCTTTTTCTTCTCTTAGGTAATTAATTTCACGTGAACGGTATAAAGTCGAGAATGTGTCAATAAACAGTCTAATGGTATTAATTGCATCCTTGTCTAAACCAAGAATAAGAAAATTTGCATATTCCTTATCATTAGCAGAAGTTTCTCCTATTTTAATGAATAATGAAGGTTGAACATCATGCATTTCATGGATGGTGAGTTTGGTAGATAACTGTTCTTTACAGAATTCAGATGTAGATAATGTCAAAAGTTTATTAATTACCATATCTAACCTATCCTCGCTTGCACTTGGATAAAGAAAGGAGATAATCTGCAACTACTGTTCATGACTTATCGAACGATAATGCTCAGATATTTTTGGCAAATAAACAAAATCAAAACCTGCAAGACGAGATTCAGAGATAATCTCCCTATAATTGTCTTCAATTATTCTGTTTGCCTCTTCGTCCTTACTACTTTCTACATATAACATTTGAGCATTTTCAAAACTTAAACCATTATGTTCAACAGATACAACATCTGCATCAACATTGAGTTGGTCTGTCATTGTTGCCAATAGAGTAACAATGATCAAAGCTTCAGTTCTTGCACAATAATCATCAGACAAAGCTATATTCATACAATCCCCCAGGAAGTCACGTTTCAAGCTTTCTGGAGCTTGAACAAGAATTCTTACCGCTTGGGATAATGTCATACTTGAGACATATCTTTCATCATCTCTTTTTATGCCATACTTTTCCTTAATCGACATAAGAAACTTTATTTCCCTTGTGTCAATGATTGCATCCGCCTTTATCAAGTCAGATACTATACGCATAATACTAGTACGTTCTTCCTGTTTCATGTGTGAAATAGTATGACGAGCCTGCTCCTAAACCCGATTGATTTTTAGTTCTCATACATACACAAAAAAAACGTGGAGCAAGTCTCCTGTCACTCGTTCCACGCAGTAAAGGCTCTGGCATCGCCCAAGTTGTCGAAACGAGCAACGCTGAAAGCCCCACGCCGATGTAAATATATAGTAATCCTATATTGACCTTAAAATAAAAAGCCAATATGGGCTGTATATAATACACCCCATGAGGCGTTCCCGTTGCTTTGTTTTTGACAACTTGTGTTCGAACTGCCAGATTCTTACTGCGTCAAAACCAAAGCGTACAGTTACGCCTTTTATGTATATGTGTCTTGCCCGCCCCAGCCCATTCGTGGGCTTTCAGCAAGGTTTGACAGTGCAAAGATAAGAAAAAAACATGTAGTCGTATGAATTTACTGGGATTTTAACACTAATTTAACAGAAAAGAGGAATTTGATTAAAAACACTACACACTACACTAATCGGGCTTAAAGCCCTGTGTTTATCGGGATTTTTAGAAGTGCAGTGTTGTCGCAACACTGCACTAACACTGCACAGGCATTGTCTTCAAGGCAAAGCATTACAATTACAGCATTACAATAAATCTATGCCTATACTGAAAAACAAGTCGGACATCCGCAAATGGGATGCCCGACTTAATAATATTTATTGATGATAAAATCAATATCAGAGATTCAGAGACTTTTTGATTGCCTCGATGCGCTCGTCGGCTGCCTTGAGACAGCGATCGTAGTCGGCAGCAGTCTTCATGCTGTCGTCCTTAACCTCGATGTAGAACTTGATCTTAGGCTCTGTTCCTGAAGGACGCACACTAATCTTGGTGCCGTCGGCACAGAACCACTGCAGCACGTTGCTTGTGGCAGGCATGTCGAGCTTCTGTGTTCCCTCGGCTGTTGTGATCTCGAGAGTCTGGAAGTCCTTCCATACGGTGATGGGACTGCCTGCGAGGTCCTTCGGAGGATTGGCACGGAAGTCGGTCATCATCTTCTTGATTTCGTCAGCACCGGTCTTGCCTGGCTTGGTGACATTGACGGTGAATTCGCGAGAGAAGCCGTAGTCAACATAGATGTCCATCAGCAGGTCGTATAGGGTGCGGCCGTTGTCCTTTGCCCATGCTGCAATCTCGCAGATAAGACAGATGGAAGCGGGAGCGTCCTTGTCGCGCACCTTGTCGTAAGGCAGATAGCCGAATGACTCCTCGCCACCGCCGATGTACTTCTGCTTGCCCTCAGAGAGTGCAATCTCGCGTGCAATCCACTTGAAACCTGTGTAGCAGTCACGGATCTCAACACCGTTGCGCTGTGCAATCTTGGCGATAACCTCTGTGGTAACGATGGTCTTAACCATGAAGTCAGAAGGATTGAGTTTGCCGAGCTTCTTCTTGTTCTCGATGATATAGTAAGAGAGCATCATTGCGGTCTGGTTGCCGTTGATGATAATCCACTCGCCCTTGCTGTCGCGGCAAACAATGGCAAGACGGTCAGCATCGGGATCAGAAGCAATCACGAGGTCGGCGTTGAGCTTGGTTCCGAGCTTCATACCGAGTGTCATGGCCTCAGCATTCTCGGGGTTAGGAGAAACGACAGTCGGGAAGTTGCCGTCGATGACCATCTGCTCGGGCACGACGTTGATATTCTGGAATCCCCATGAGCGGAGACACAGAGGAACAATCACGCGGCCTGTGCCGTGCATAGGTGAATAGACGATGTTGAGGTCTTTCTGGCGGTTGATGACATCCTGGTCAACCATAGCCTCCTTAACGGCAGAAACATAGTCCCAGTCCATCTCGCCACCGATGATGGTGATGAGCTCGGGATTGCCCTGGAACTTAACGTCGTCGATAGTAACCTTGTTAACCTCGTCGATGATGCCGGTGTCGTGCGGAGAGAGCACCTGTGCACCGTCAGCCCAGTAAGCCTTGTAGCCGTTGTACTCACGAGGGTTGTGGCTTGCAGTAACGTTAACACCTGCCTGACATCCCAACTGGCGGATGGCGAATGAAATCTCAGGAGTTGGACGAAGGCTCTCGAAAAGATAAGCCTTGATGCCGTTAGCAGAGAAGATGTCGGCAACGGTCTCGGCAAACATGCGTCCGTTGTTGCGGCAGTCATGACCTACAACCACGGCGATGTCCTTCTTGTCGGGGAATGCCTTGAGGAGATAGTTGGCAAAGCCCTGTGTGGCCATACCTACTATATATTTGTTCATACGGTTTGTTCCGACACCCATGATGCCGCGCAAACCACCTGTACCGAATTCAAGATTCTGATAGAATGCGTCGATAAGGTCAGTCTTGTCTTCATTGGCGAGCATTTGCTCAACAGCCTTGCGTGTCTCTTCGTCGAAGGCGGGTGACAACCACTGCTTGGCGGTGGCCTCACACTGTGCGATCAGTTGTGCATTATTTTCCATAAATCTTTTAGTTTTGAAAATATTAGATGTTAATTATTCTGTCTATTTCCTCAAACTGCTTGCCCATATTCAGGTTGAGGTATATCCGGTAAAGTGCCGGTGCCCACTTCTTCTTCTCGTCGGGAGCGAGGGCGCGATACTTCTCCATATACGGCAGTGCCTGTCTATAGACTTCAGTTATCTCTTTTTTGTTCTTTCGGATGTCCTTCTCCAGGTCGAGCACCTTGTTGAGCAGTGCCATTCCAAGATTGTAGTAGGGCATCGGCAGAGTGTCATTGATATGTATGATACGCTCTGATACTCTGACACATTCGTCGTTTCTTCCCATATTCAGCAGAAGGGTTGACTTGGCAAAGAGGAAGAGCACATCGGTGGAGTCCACCTGCAGTGCCTCATTAGCCGTGGCAAGCGCGCTGTCATAGTCATTCCTTGAATTATAGTAATCCATCAGCTGAGGAAAGAAATATCTGAACTCGGGATACGCCTTGAAACCGCGCTTCAGCGTAGCGAGATAATTTTCATCGTCATTTAGCTGCTGATATGCCTCCGCCTTATAGCGCAAGGTATATTTCAGCTTTGCCGTGTCGCCCTCTGCCATGTCAGCATATTTCATTATCTTTTCGGGCGATTTAAGCATATATCCGCTATAGGTGGCCCAATAAGCCGCCTCAGTCAGTCGCCCGTCCTTCTGACTATATTTGAAACGGGAGAACATGGGTTGTGTGGCTGTTCCGATATAGCAGTCGAACAGGTCAAACGCATTGTTGTACTGTCCTTTGCGCACGAAGAACGAGCCGCCAAAGTAAAGGTTTGGTCGATAATTGTTCAGTATCTCCGAATACTTCTTTCTCTGACTCTGGTCAATGGAGTCAAGTTGTGAGATGATGTCAAACATCTCCTTAGCCTGGTTGAACAATGCCGCAGTGTCGTATGCCTGCTTTAGGTAGAGTTTCTCATTACCCACGGCATACTGTTTCTCCACGGCCTCAAACCATGTGGTATATATCTTTGGATTATGGCGGTTGGCGGAATCCTTGGCAAGCAAGTCCTTCATCAACTTAGCCGCTTTATCCAAGTTAGCGCCACTCTTTATGTATGACCGCGCTTGAGAGATCTCCTTGTGTTGAGCTCTCAAGCACGGTGTTGTCATTGTCAAGAGAAGCGTTATTGAAACAATCTTCAACATTCAATCTTCAACTTTCAATCTTTCAATTTTTCAATTTTTCAATTGTTAAGCAATCCCTGCATCTCAGCTGCCTTGGCCTCATCGCCCAAAGAGTAGTAGATCTGATACAAAGGATATGCCCAGCGGGTCTTCTCCTGGTTGGGGTCCATTGTCTTCAGCTTCTCCAGATAACCCTTTGACTCGTTGAGCACGTCAAGAATCTTCTTGTTGTTCTCAACGGTGAGGCGACCTGTTGCCTTGTCGGCAAGCTGGTCCTTCAGGAGTATTGCCTTGGAGTTGAGACTGATACCGATGTTGAAGATAACCTGCACGAACTCAGGGTCAATCTCCACGGCCTTCTTGTATGCCTCAACGGCTTCATCCCACTTCTCCTCGTTCATGAGTACCTCGCCCTTCAGAGCCCAAACCATCTTGTTCTGGGCGTTACTTGAAATCTCTTCTTCGAGCCATGCCTTTTTCTCTGCTACCATCCAAGGCTTAGAGTAGTAGTCGATCATCATACCGAAGAAACGCTCGTTCTGAGGATTCTTGGCGTGCAAGTCCTTCAATGTGTTCAGATAAGCCACTGAGTCAGCGTGTGTCTTGCAGTTGTCCTTCTGGGAGAAGATGAGAATCTCCTGGGCGTCATTTGCCTTGGCGGGATCCTGCATTGCCACATTGGCATAACGCACAGCCTTCTCGTAATCCTTCTGGTTGTATGCAGCCAAGGAAGCGAAATAGGCAACCTCTGACAGGCTCTTGTCCTCGGGGAATGTCTCACCCTCGAAGAAAGGAGCTGTGGGAGCATCAACATACAGACCCCATGCCTCAAGAGCAGAAGCCTGGTCCTTGCGGTCGTTGTAGAAATAAAGTCCGGCATTTACCAAGTTGGGGCGGGCAGCCATCAGGCGTGAACGGTTCTTCTTCTGGAACTTAGGCTTCACCTTGCCCTTCTCGTTCGGCTGGATGTCGAACTCGTTGCACTTGTAGGCATACTTGAAAGCCTGGATGAGAGACTTGTTCATGCTCAGTGTATCATACGTAGTCTTCATGACCATGCTCTTCTGAGCCTCGTCAAAAATCTTAGAGAACGTCTGATACTCGGCTTCACACTTTGCACCCCATTCTTCAGCCTGCTGGGCTGCTGTCTGGGCAAAAGCAGTGGTAGCTGCCGCTGCCATAACTGCCATCATCATAATTTTCTTCATTGTAGTATTTATTAGAGATAAAACATTAATTCTCAGGTGTTATATCCACTTCGGGAGTGGCATCTGTCTCGGGTACAATCTCCTCTTCTTCCTCTGTCTGGGTCATCACCTTGCATACGCTGGCAATAACGTCATTCTTCTTGGTGAGGTTGATGAGTCTCACTCCCTGAGTGGCACGTCCCATTACCCTGACGTCAGCCACCTTCAGACGGATAAGAATACCGCTCTTGTTGATTATCATGAGGTCATTCTCGTCAGTCACAACCTTTATAGCCACAAGACGTCCGGTCTTCTCGGTGATACTGATTGTCTTCACTCCCTTGGCTCCACGCGCGGTCTTGCGATAGTCGTCAACGTCGCTGCGCTTTCCGTAGCCGTTCTCACTGACCACCATAATGGTCTCTGTTGCAGGGTCATTGACGCATACCAAGCCCACAACCTCGTCGTCACCGCCGTCAAGACGCATACCGCGCACACCGGTTGACACTCGACCCATCGGACGAAGGTCTTCCTCGTTGAAGCGGATTGCCCTACCGTTGCGGTTGGCAAGCAGAAGCTCGTTATGACCGTTGGTAAGTCGAACACCTACCACCTGATCGCCTTCCAATATATTTATGGCGTTCACACCGTTGGCACGCGGACGGCTGTATGCCTCCAAGCATGTCTTCTTGATGATACCATTCTTAGTGGCAAACACAACATAGTGGCTGTTGAGGAACTCACTGTCGTTGAAGTTCTTGATACGCAATACGGCATTGATGGCATCGTCCGCCTCGATGTTGAGCAGGTTTTGTATCGCCCTACCCTTCGAGTTCTTCGCTCCCTCGGGTATTTCATAGCACTTGAGCCAGTAGCACCTGCCCTTCTGTGTGAAGAACAGCAACGTATTGTGCATGGTGGCGGGATATATATACTCGGTGAAGTCCTCATCGCGAGTGTGCGCGCCCTTGCTTCCCACTCCACCACGGCTCTGCTCGCGGAATTCGGTCAAAGCTGTACGCTTGATGTATCCCAAGTGGCTGATTGTGATAACCACAGGGTCATCCGGATAGAAGTCCTCTGCATTGAACTCCTCGCTTGAGTACTTGATTTCTGTGCGGCGCTCATCACCGTATTTTTCCTTCACCTCAAGCAGTTCGTCCTTCATCACCTTCTTGCACAGCTCCGGGTCGTCAAGGATTTGCTGCAGATAAGCGATGAGTTTCTCAAGTTCCTTATATTCAGCGTGCAACTGGTCCATCTGCAGACCTGTGAGCTGACGCAGACGCATATCCACGATAGCCCTTGCCTGCACCTCGTCGAAGTCGAAACGCTTCATAAGGTTCTCAATAGCCTCCTGAGGTGTCTTGGAGGCGCGGATTATATGTACCACCTCGTCGATATTGTCACATGCAACAATCAGTGCCTCAAGGATATGTGCACGGTCCTGTGCCTTCTTCAGGTCGAACTTGGTGCGGCGGATAGTCACGTCATGGCGGTGGTCAACGAAGTGCTTCACACATTCCTTAAGTGAAAGCAGTTTCGGACGGCCGTGAACCAGTGCGATACAGTTCACTGAGAACGAGCTTTGGAGTGCGGTCATCTTGAACAGCTTGTTCAGAATGACATTGGCATTGGCATCACGTCTCACGTCAACCACAATACGCATACCCTGACGACCAGACTCGTCGTTGACGTTGGTGATGCCCTCAATCTTCTTCTCGGTTGCAAGGTCGGCAATATACTTCACAAGGTCGGCCTTGTTTACGCCGTAAGGTATCTCGGTGACAACAATCTTGTCGTGCGAGTCACCGGTCTCGATCTCAGCCTTTGCACGCATGATGATACGTCCACGTCCGGTCTCGTAAGCATCTTTAACGCCTTGGATACCATAAATATATGCACCTGTAGGGAAGTCCGGGGCCTTGATGAACTCCATCAGTCCGTCGGTGTCGATGTCCTCATTGTCAATATAGGCACAGCATCCGTCGATCACCTCACCAAGGTTGTGCGTGGGGATATTGGTTGCCATACCCACAGCAATACCGTTACCGCCATTGACAAGCAAGTTTGGAATCTTTGTAGGCATTACGCTTGGTTCAACGAGCGAGTCGTCGAAGTTGTTCACCATATCCACGGTGTCCTTTTCCAGGTCGTCCATGATATGCTCACCCATCTTCGACAGTCGGCACTCCGTATAACGCATGGCAGCGGGAGAGTCGCCATCGACTGAACCAAAGTTACCCTGACCATCTACAAGAGTGTATCTCATCGCCCAGTTCTGGGCCATACGCACCAGTGCTCCATACACGGAGCTGTCGCCGTGTGGATGGTACTTACCTAACACCTCACCAACGACGCGCGCACACTTCTTGTACGGGTTGTTACTTGTGTTGCCAATTCCCATCATACCATAGAGGATACGGCGATGGACAGGCTTGAAACCATCTCTTACATCAGGAAGGGCACGAGCCACAATCACCGACATTGAGTAGTCGATGTATGAGGATTTCATCTCCTCCTCGATGTTGATTTTAATAATTCTGTCTTGATCTAATGTCTGATCCATTTTTGGATTTTCTCTATATTATTTTGTTATTATTTCTTTTAGCGTTCAAAATTACTAATAAAATCTGAGACAGCAAAACATTTAAGCAATTTTTAACGGCTAAAGGCAAAAAAAATCCCGAAACGACAATGTTTCGGGATTTTTGGATATAAATTAAACTAAACGTTTCCGATAGTCTTGATTATTCTGCTGCGGGAGCTTCAGCCTCCTCTACGGGAGCCTCAGCCTCTGCAACGGGAGCCTCAGCCTCTGCAACGGGAGCTGCGGGAGCCTCAACACTCTCCTCGGCGGGAGCGTTCTCAGCGATAACCTTAACAGGAATCTCCACGCTAACTTCCTTGTGGAAGCAAACTGTGGCAACATAGTCACCAACCTTCTTGATGTCGCGCATAACAACAATCTTGCGGTCGATGTCGTGACCGAGCTTCTTGAGCTCCTCAGCCACGTGAGCTGCAGTAACAGAACCATAGGTAACGCCTGTAGCGCTCACCTTTGCGGTGATAGTGAGGGCAACGTCCTTGATAGCCTCTGCCTTCTGCTCAGCGGCAGCCTTGAGAGCTGCGAGCTTGTGAGCCTGCTGCTTGAGGTTCTCAGCCAATACCTTCTTAGCTGACTCAGAAGCGATGACTGCCTTGCCTGTAGGGATAAGGTAGTTACGTCCGTAGCCAGACTTCACGTTCACGATGTCGTTCTTGAATCCAAGTCCGATGATATCTTCTTTCAGTATGATTTCCATGTGTCAATCCTCCTCTTTAATTATTTCATCAAGTCAGTAACGTATGGAAGCAGCGCAATCTGGCGTGCACGCTTGACAGCCTGGGCAACGCGGCGCTGATACTTCAGAGAAGTACCTGTGATACGGCGGGGAAGAATCTTACCCTGCTCGTTGAGGAACTTCTTGAGGAACTCTGGATCTTTGTAGTCGATGTACTTGATACCGCTCTTCTTGAAACGGCAATACTTCTTCTTCTTTGTGTCCACTGAGGGTGGAGTCAAATACCTGATTTCTGATTCTTGTGCCATGATTTAAGCCTCCTCTGATTTTTTAGCATACTTGTTCTTGCGCTTGATAGCATACTCAGCGGCATACTTGTCGAGCTTAACTGTCATAAAGCGGATGACCTTCTCGTCGCGACGATAGTTCACCTCAAGCTTGTTGATAAGTGATGGCTCAGCCTTGAACTCCAACAGACAGTAGAAACCTGTGGATTTCTTCTGGATTGGATAAGCCATCTTCTTCAGTCCCCAGGCCTCTTCGTTCAGAATCTCTGCACCATTGTCAGTGAGAAGCTTCTTGAATTTAGCGACCGTTTCCTTCATCTGTTCATCAGACAAAACGGGAGTTAAAATGAAAACGGTTTCGTATTGATTCATACTACTTTAAAATGTTAAATTAATGTTATTTTGCAAAAATGCGGTGCAAAGGTACGCATTTTATTTCATACTACCAAATTTTTTTTGTAATTTTGCCGCAAAATTAACGATTTATATGAAGATTAGCAGAAAAACAATAGGTTTAGGACTCGTTTTACTCGGTTCTACCCTACTTTTAACAAGTTTTGCAGCGGGATGGACAAATTCCAACCCGCTGCTGATTATGTGTCTGGTATGCATCGCCGCGGGAATATTTTTCGCGGCAAAACATGTTTAATTAAGAATTACTCTTCCTCTGGCGTGATGAGCTTGTAGCCCTTGCCGTGGATGTTGATGATTTCTATCTGGTCGTCATCCTTCAGGTGCTTGCGCAGCTTAGTGATATACACATCCATTGAGCGGGCGTTGAAGTAGTTGTCGTCAATCCAGATGGTCTTCAGGGCAAAGTCGCGCTGCAAGATTTCGTTGGCGTGGCTGCAGAGCAGGGCGAGCAACTCGTTCTCCTTGGTGGTCAGCTTGGTCTGCTTGTCACCAATGACGAGCAACTGCTTCTGTGTGTCGAAGGTGAAGCGGCCGATGTGGTAGAGTGTACTCTCCTTATTCTTCTTGCCGCGCACGCGACGCAGGATTGCCTCAATACGGAATACCAGCTCTTCCATTGAGAAAGGCTTTGTGATATAGTCGTCGGCACCAATCTTGAATCCCTCAAGTATGTCTTCCTTCAGTGTCTTTGCTGTCAGGAAGATAATTGGAATCTCAGCGTTGGCGCTTCTGATTTCCTGTGCAAGGGTGAATCCGTCCTTCTTGGGCATCATCACGTCAAGCACGCAAATGTCAAACTTGGTCTTGAGGAATGCCTTGTAGCCTGCGTCACCGTCGGGACAAAGCTCTGCCTCATAGCCCTTAGCTGCCAAATACTCGCGCAGCAACATTCCCAGATTTTCATCGTCTTCGCAAAGAAGAATCTTCAAACTGTCTTCCATAATCTTTTCTTTTTAATATGTTAATACTTATATTGTTTATATCTGAACACTTTTATCTCTGTAACTCTGTGTTTATTATACTTTAATTTTTTAATTCTTTAATTCTTTAATTCTTTATCACCGGCAGCGTAATGGTAAACTTCGTACCCTTGCCATACTCGCTTTCCACGTGTATCGTGCCCTTGTGCAGGTCGATGATCTTCTTCACGTAGGCAAGCCCCAAGCCGAAGCCCTTGGCATCATGCAGGTTGCCGGTGTGGACGCGGTAGAACTTCTCGAAGATTTTCTTCAGGTTCTCCTTCTTTATTCCCACTCCCGTGTCCCTGATGGAGAGATACAGGTGCTGGTCATCATTCCATGTCCTCATGTATATGTCGAGCGGCTCGTCCTGCTTGCGGTATTTCACGGCGTTGTCCAGGAGGTTGAATATCACGTTCTGGAAGTGCATCTCATCCACATATATCGCCGAGTCGATTGCCTCTATTTCGGTGTATATCTTTCCGCCCGTGTGCTCCACTCTAAGTGTAAACGAGTTGGCGATGTTCTCAACCATCTCGTTGAGGTCAAGTTCCTTCTTCTTGAACACCGCGTTCTTGCGGTCGAACATAGACATCTGCAGTACTTTCTCCACGAGGAATCTCAGTCTCTTCGACTCGTCGTTGATAACTCCTCCGAGGTGGTTTAGCATAGCGGGACTCTTGCCCACGCTGTTGTCGTTGAGCATCTGTGCCGCCAATGATATGCTGGCTATAGGAGTCTTAAGCTCGTGTGTCATGTTGTTGATGAAGTCGTTCTTTATCTCCGTGTATCTCTTCTGACGGAATATCACCACGATGGTGAAGATGAATGTCACGAAGAGCACCAAGGTGAACGCCACCGAAGGTATCATGAACCTCACGCTCGAATAGATATATCCGTTGATGTCGGGGAAATGAATCCTCACCACTCCCATCTTAGACGAAGGGTCGTTGCGGAACAACACCTGCGAATATGTATATGGCAAACCATCTTCCGTATAGTCGGGACATCTATACACCTCGCGCCCGTCGGCTGTGGACACCGTGAAGTGATATGGGATGTTGATGCCGTTGTTGAGCAGTTCCGCCCTGATGTCCTGGTCGAGCAACTTGAAGTTGATGCGCTCTCTCAGCGGTTTCTCGCTTGCGGTATATAGGATGTTATATACCACCTCGTCGAGCAATGCCTTCTGATATACATACCTGTTTCTCACTATTTCCTGCAATGACTTCGACGCCTCGCTTATCGAGTTCTTGTCCGACCTCAGAATCATGGCCTTGGGGATGGTGGAAGGCTTGGTGGTGATGGTCTTCAGCTGAAACGACGAGTATATCGTGCCGTCCTTGCCAGCCACGGCATACTGATGCGAATGCTGCACCACACCGTTGAGGTTGCCGCCCACCATGACCGAGTCTTGCCTGAACGCCCTGCGCTCCGTCTCGTTGACGTCCTTTTCAAGATAGCGCAGCGTCTCGTTCACCTCGAGATTTCTCGACGCCTGATAGAGACTTCTGTTGACCGACTCGTCAAACTGTTCCTTCTTCATCTTTGCCATCTCCTCGATGTAAGACAGCTGCAGATAAAGCAACACGATGAACGAAAGTCCCATTACTATTGCTATTATCCAAATCGTTGACTTCTTCATGGCTGCAAAGATACGCCAATTTTTAATAAGTTGTTCCAATTTAGTTAAATATTTACGTTGTATTTAACCTAATTAACACTTTTATCTTATTTTACTTGCAAATATTTAATCAACCTCAACATCAAAGCAATCAGAATATAGGAAAATACCACTTGAAGCACCGTCGGTCTTAACCCATCGACGGATGAAAACGGAAGTCCCGCTATCACTCCAAGTACATAGTTGAGAACACAAGCCATCAGTCCCACTGCCTTGGCTGCCAATGTCTGCAACACTGCCACAGGCCACAATATCACCGTAATTAGTGTGCCATATAATAATAAGGTGGCAAGGGGCACCGCCACAAGATTGGAAAGCACAAACCAACAGGGCAGCGAACCAAAATAGTATGCCACCAATGGAGCCGTGGCCACTTGGGCCGAAATGCACACCGTGAGCATACTCCACAGTTTCATCACCCTATGATGCCTCTTGACAAAACCATAAGGAAGCATACCGTCAAGCAAAGGGCATATTACGAGTATTCCGCCCACAGACAATACCGACAACTGGAAACCAACGTCAAAGAGCACATAGGGATTGAGTATCAACATGCCGAATACTGTAGCCACCAGGACATCCATGCGGTCATAGCCACGCCTCATCACGGTTGACAAAGTGAACATACTGAGCATAACGGCTGCCCTGACTGCCGAAACAGGCATCCCCACTATGACGACATAAGCCCACACGGAACCCACGATGGCAAAACGCGACATAATACCGTGACCTCCAAACAAAACGGTAAGTACAAAATAGATGATTGCCAGATGTGTGCCTGACAAGGCGAGGATATGCGCCACACCAGCCTTGGAATAGTCATCCCTCAGCCTCTGTTCCACCATCCGTTTCTCGCCGAGACTCATTGCTGACACCACAGCCAACTCGTCACCTTCCATACCTCTTGCCCTGAACATATCTATCACCTTTCCCCTCACTGACGCGGCACCGTTTTCAACGTATGTTATCCATCCCGGTTCATCCGGTTTATCAGGCTCATCAACATTGCCATTAACCGCGGCAAGCATAATGCCGCACAATACCAAAGCAGAGAACACCAAAGACAGTGCAAGGACATTGCTAAACAATCCCTTAAGGCGAATAAACAATATCGCCGTCACAACCAAAACGGTTGCGACGGCGACTGTCAAAAGGTCAAGGACACCAGCTATAAAAGGCCATTCGGCATACAAGAGGACTCCTGTAGCCAAGGCAAGAGTGCAGAAAAAGGCTGGACGATCCTTGACCATAAAAAAAATCAATGTATCTATTAATCCTCGCTTTCCTCGGCTTCGTGCTCCTGGATAAGCTGCTGCTGGATATCGTTGGGCACAAGCTCATAGCTGGCGAACTTCGTGGTGAACGAAGCGCGTCCACCTGTTATTGAACTGAGGGCGATACTGTAGTTGGAGAGTTCCTTCAGAGGTATCTTTGCCTGCAGCTTCTGATAGCCAGCCTCACTGTCCATACCCATGATGAGGGCACGACGACCCTGCAAGTCGCTCATCACGTCACCCATAAAGTCGGCGGGAACATATACTTCCAGGTCATATATCGGTTCGAGGATCTTCGGTCCAGCCTCCCTGAACGCAGCTGCAAATGCATTGCGTGCAGCAAGCATGAACGAAAGCTCGTTGGAGTCAACGGGGTGCATCTTTCCGTCATATACTATTACGCGAACATCACGTGCATAGCTGCCGGTGAGCGGTCCACGCTCCATGCGCTCCATGATACCCTTGAGGATGGCGGGCATGAATCTCGTGTCAATGGCACCACCGACAACAGAGTTCATGAACACGAGCTTGCCACCCCATTCGAGGTCGATTTCCTCGCGGCTCTTGATGTTCATGCGGAATTCCTGTCCGCCGAACTTAAACACTGTCGGGTCAGGCATGCCGTCAGCATACGGCTCTACAATCAGGTGAACCTCACCGAACTGTCCTGCACCACCCGACTGCTTCTTGTGACGGTAGTCGGCACGAGCCTGCTTGGTGATGGTCTCACGATATGGAATCTTCGGCTCACCATACTTAACCTGTATCTTCTCGTTGTTCTCAAGTCTCCACTTCAGCGTGCGCAGGTGGAACTCACCCTGACCATGGACGATGGTCTGTCTCAGTTCCTTCGACTGCTCAACAACCCATGTCGGGTCTTCCTGCCTCATCTTGGTGAGGGCAGCCATAAGCTTCTCCATCTCCTGCTCGTTGACAGCCTTGATAGAGCGAGAGTACTTCGAGTTGGGATACTTGATGAAGTCATACTTATAGTCGCAGTCTTTCTCGTTGAGGGCGTTTCCTGTCTTAACGTCCTTAAGCTTAACGGTACAACCGATGTCGCCGGCGCAAAGCTCGTCAACGGCGATACGGTTGGCTCCCGCACAAGCATATATCTGTGCCATGCGCTCCTTGGAGCCACGGTCTGCATTCGATAGGTCGGTGCCAGACTTGATCTTTCCGCTCATCACCTTGAAGTATGACACTTCGCCGATGTGCGGCTCCATACCGGTCTTGAAGAAGTAGAGAGATGTGGGGCCGTCAGATTCGGCAGCCACTTCCTCACCACGAGTGTTGTGCACCTTCGGCATTTCGCTGACGAACGGAACAACGTTTCCAAGGAACTCCATCAGACGGCGAACACCCATGTCCTTGCCTGCACATACGCAGAACACGGGGAATATAGAACGTGTCACGAGTCCCTTGCGGATACCCTCGCGAAGTTCGTCCTCTGTCAGAGTCTCTTCCTCGAAGAACTTCTCCATAAGTCCCTCATCGTTCTCGGCGGCAGCCTCCACGAGTGCCTTGTGAAGCTCCATTGCCTTGTCCATCTCCTCGGCGGGGATATCCTCGATGATTGGAGCGCCACCCTCGGGCTTCCATGAATACTTCTTCATGAGCAGCACGTCGATGAGAGAATTGAAACCGGGACCTGTGGCTATAGGATACTGTATCTGCACGCACTTAGGTCCGTAAATCTCCTGCATGGTGGAGATTATGTTGTCAAAATCACATTTGTCACTGTCCAACTGGTTGACAAGGAAGATTACCGGCTTCTTCAGCTTCTCGGTGTAGCGGAAGTTGTTCTGTGTTCCAACCTCGGGACCATACTGTCCGTTGATGAGCACCACAGCCTGGTCGGTAACGTTCAGCGCGGTGATGGCACCGCCCACGAAGTCGTCTGAACCCGGACAGTCGATGATGTTCAGTTTCTTGTTGTTCCACTCAACATGGAACACGGTTGAGAACACGGAGTAACCATATTCCTGCTCTACGGGGAAATAGTCGCTCACTGTATTTTTAGCTTCTACAGAGCCGCGGCGCTTGATGATGCCGGCCTCATAAAGCATTGACTCGGCAAGTGTTGTCTTGCCGCTACCCGCACTGCCAATCAGTGCAATGTTTTTGATTTCACTCGTCTGATATACTTTCATATCTGTTTACGTTTTTAGTGAATACTATAAAGGTTCTAAAGTTATTACGACCGCTAAATTAGACATTTTCCACGAGATACGCAAACATTTTGGGCAAAAATCTTTGTTTTGTTAAACATAATTAGTATTTTTGCAGCAAATTTCAGATAAAATGGCAGGTTTATACGTTCATATACCCTTTTGTAAGTCGCGTTGTATCTACTGCGGGTTCTACTCTACCACCTCCTCCGGCATGGCTGAAAAATATGTATCGGCACTCTGTCGGGAGATGGATTTGCGCTCTGGATATTGCGACCAAGAATGGCAGACGGTATATATAGGTGGGGGCACTCCGAGCACTCTCCCGCACGACCAGCTCCGCCGTCTCTTCTCGCACATCGACTGCTCGCACGCGACGGAGATTACCATCGAGTGCAATCCCGACGATGTCACCCATGACTTCGCCTCGCTGCTCTCATCGCTGCCCGTCAACCGTGTCAGTATGGGAGCACAGACCTTCGACGACTCCCGACTACGCTTCCTTTGCCGCCGCCATGGCGCAGCCGACGTCAAGCGTGCAGTGGATAATCTCCGCTCAGCCGGAATCGACAATATCAGCGTTGACCTCATCTATGGTTTCCCCGACGAGACCATCGACCAATGGGATGCCGACATCACCACGGCCCTTTCCCTCGACGTGGAGCACCTGTCGGCATATTGCCTGTCCTACGAAGAGGGCACCCCACTCCACCGCCTTCTCGCCGAGGGCAAGGTGACAGAAGCCGACGACGAGCTGACCCGCCGAATGTACTATCACCTCATCGACCGTCTCACCGCCGCAGGATATGAGCATTATGAAATCAGCAACTTCGCCCGTCCCGGTCGCCGCTCACGTCATAACAGCAGCTACTGGAACTCCACGCCGTACATGGGCATAGGTGCCGCCGCCCATTCCTACGACATCAACAGCAGGCAATGGAACATCTCCGACCTCCTTATATATATAAAAGAGGTGGAACAGGGAAATCTCCCCTTCGAGCGCGAGACCCTCGACATTACCGAACGCTACAACGACACGGTGATGCTCTCCCTGCGCACTCTCGAAGGCATAGACCTGCCGGCACTCCGCTCCACCTTCGGCTCCGGACTCCACACCTACCTCCTCCGCCAAGCCATACAATACGAAGAAAGCGGCCTTCTCATACATGAGAACGACCGCCTGCATCTCTCCCGCGAGGGACTATACGTCAGCGACATGGTAATGTCAGACCTGATGAAGGTTTGACAGTGGGATCACTCCGAGATGTTCTTTATCTCGCGGATCTGCCTGATAAGCTCATCGTTTGTGCGCTGCATTTTCAACAGTATAGCCACACCGACAGACAGGCCTATCACTCCGCCCACAGTTCCACCAATGGTAACCGCCATACGAATACCGTCAGTAAATCCAGTGAAAAACCACCAGAAAAGGACTATCGCCACAGGAATGGAGAAGCAGAGCTGACACCACCTGAGCTTCTTCATCTTAAGGAGTTTGTCCGCAGTCTGAAGCAGGTTCTCCGATTGCCAGTCACTGCTGGAGAGATGGTTGATGTAGAAGTCGAGCAAAATCTCGATGAGCACCAATAGAAGAATAGAGAAGATGGGCCACCATGACAGTGAGGGGTACATCATCTTTAGACCGACAAAATTCAGGGCACAAACCGGGAGCAGTATAATCAGCTCAAACCAAATATATTTTTTTATCCATGACATCTTGCCCGACATGGCGTTGCGCAATATCCGGTCGTTTACAATCTCCTGGTTGTCGAGTTTCTGCTTGAGCAACTGCATCTGCTCTCTCATGGCATCCAGTTCATTAATGTTGTGTTCTTTTATATTTTCCATACAGTATTACGATTTAATTTAGTTATTCATATTCTTAAGTTCCTCACGTATTCTCACCAGCTTGACGGAGACATTCTTTGACGATATGCCCACAATCTGCCCTATCTCGTCGTAGGGAAGTCCTTCGAGCCAAAGCAGCACGATGGCGCGGTCGAAGACTCCGAGCCGGTTGATGCGCTCATAGAGTTTTTTCACCTGTCGAGTGTCGGAGTCGTTGTCCTCATAGAGGTTGATGTCCATCTTTATCCGTGCCTCCTTGTCGCGCTTGCGTTTCTGCTTGCGGTCGATGGTGATACATGTATTTAGGGCAACACGATACACCCATGTGCGTATGTCGCTGCGCCCCTGGAAGGAGCCAAAGCCCTTCCACAGGTTGATGAGGATTTCCTGAAACAGGTCGTTGACCTCGTCGTTGTCCTTTGAGAACATATAGCAGACGGTATATATAGTGGATTTTTGCTCCCTCACCATCCGCGCAAATTCTTTCTCACTTTTTTGTTCCATATAATTTTATGTCGTTTTTTATTCTTGTTTGTTAGTTTGACTCACCTAAGTTGGGATTTGCTACAGAAAAATATGTTTATTTCTGTTTTTCTACTAAAATAATCGGGCTGAAACCCGAAAAGTGCTTCGTCTGAGTGGAAACACTTTTCGGCTTTCAGCCCTTTATTATTGCGGGAATATCCCATAAAAGCCAGTTGGCTTACAGCTCGATAACCCTGAACGAATATGCGGGCAGCTGTACAGTGAAGGTCTTGCCTGATACAGTGCCACAGGTGCCGCTCTCCACAGTGACTCGCTCCTGTCCCGGTTTTCCGCTGAATCCCTCGTATGGACGGTCTGCTGCAATGTCAAGACCTGAGACATCAAGCGAGAGGCTCACCGGCAACACGTTGACCAACTTGAGATACCTCTTGCCAGTCTTGGAGTCGCTTACCACCGTGGCGGACACACGGCGGGAGGCATCATCGCCAATGCCGCTGAGCTTGGTGTTGATGAAGCTGTCGCCTGAATACTTGGAGAACAGGCGCTGGGTGTGATAGCTCGGTGTAAGCTCGATATTGTCATTGTCGAAATATATCATGTCGGGATTCCAGTTCTGGTGCTTCAGATGACAGAGCATCGGGGCATAGGATGTCATTGCCACTACATCGCCGTTGCGCTCGATGCCGCACAGATGAAGTGCCTCGGCAAGCGCACAGTCGATATTGCCGCGACGGCTGCGTGCGGCATATTCACCGAGATATACCTTGGGTCCCTTGCGGTCATAATTGTCATAATAGTCCTGGTTGTTGATAAACCATCCCACGCTCTCGTAATAATGCTCGTCAACAAGGTCGATGATGTCTGTATGAGCTTTGGCAAATGCCCAGCCCTCAATATAGTCGGAGGAAGGTGTATGGAATGGACCTGCCGTGCCGCATATCTGAATATCGGGATATTTCTCGCGGATGGCCTTGGCAATCATCTCAAACCTTTCCTCAAACACGGTTGATATAATATCCTCATTACCAACTCCTATATATTTCAGGTTGAACGGTTTTGGATGTCCTGCATCCGCACGCATCTTTGCCCACTTGCTTGTGGCGGGGTCGCCATTTGCCCACTCTATCAGGTCGAGGAACTCCTGTATATAGGCAGGCATGTCTGCCATCGGGATTCCGCCCTGCTGTCCACCGAATCCGTCGGCGTTGGGACCTGAGTTCTGGCACGGAACTCCGGCTGCAAGCACTGGCAATGGCTCGGCACCGATATCCTCGCAGAACTGGAAGTACTCATAGAAACCAAGTCCGCGGGTCTGGTGATAATGCCAGATATTGCGGTCGGGGGTGCGCTGTTCAAGCGGTCCCACGGTGTGAGTCCAGTGATAGATATTGTCAAGTCCGTCGCCATGGCTCATACAACCTCCGGGGAATCTCACGAATTTCGGTTGCAGGTCGGCAATGGTCTGCGCCAGGTCAGCCCGAAGTCCGTTCTTCCTACCCATGAAGGTGTTGCGCGGGAAGAGGCTTACCATATCCACAAGAGCCTCCGCCTCGCCCTGTGCCACAATCCTGAGGCGTGCCTGTGTGGCAGAAGCCTTAGGCTTAAGTGTCGTCCTGTATTGTTTCCATCCGTTGCCCTTTGCCTTGACCTTGGCAGTGGCAAGCACATTGTCTCCATCCACAAGTGCCACGGTGAAAGCCTTTGCGGCAGACATAGTGTTGACAAAAATGCTGAAGTCATACGTCTCACCTGCCTTTATGGACATACCGTCCCATCCCTCATTGTAGAGAGTGTCGGCAGCGATGCTCAAGGCGTGCGGGTTTTGCTGGCTGAGAGGAGAGGAAGTGACAATTGCGGGTTGTTTGCCCGATGCCAGTTTCCACGCCGTGAACGAGTTCCATCCTCCGTGGTCGGCAGGCGTGTATTCGAAGTCACGGTTCTGCACCATCTCTGCATACAGTCCGCCGTCGGCTGCATAGCTGATGTCCTCAAAGAAGATACCGATGAGCTTATCGCTGATACCCTTCTCGCTACGGGTGTCGATGGCAAGCGAGGCATTGAGCTGTCCCTGCTGAATCAGCGAGGCATAACGCGAGGCATCGTCGCCGAGATTCTCGCCCCACTTGGCACCGTTAGCCCCTTGTGTGGCGAAAAATGCCTTCAGGGCATTCACCGTTGCACCGTTGTCATCAATTGCGATGATGTTTCCCACATATTTGTTGTCACCAATGGTAACCGTGTCTCGCTTGATGTCAGTGGCTGCATATTCCTCCTTTGAGGCAGGCACGTCGGGAGTGAAATGGCGGAACTGGCTGTCGGTGGTAGTCTTGCGGTACTGTCCGTCCTTGGTGCAGAATACGATATCGTACTTGTCGTTGCCCTTGGGTGAAATAACCGGTGCAATCACTCCCTTGCAACTCATGCGCGGATAATCCTGCGGACGCCACGTTACAAGGTCTGCACTGTAAGCCACCGCAAAGCACGGCGCGATGTCGTTCACCTGGAACACCGCCGCATAGCCTCCCTCGGCAAGCTTGACCGCATATTCCGAGAACATCTTCTTGTCAGCTCCCCAACGGGCATAGTCCGACTGGAAAATCTGTCCGATATCTGAAAAGGATTGTCCACTCTCGTCAGTGGCATAAGCTATACGCACCCCCTTGTCTGGAGCGGGAGAATAAAGGAACACTCTGTCGGCTGCAGCCGACTGGAGCATGGCGGTCAAAAGTGCCGCGGTTAGAACTGTCTTTTTTGTTTTCATATTTATCTGATAAGTTAGATTTTGGGCAAAGTTAAGGCAATTTTGTCAATTTATCGGCTTTTTATAGTTAATTTAGGTTAAGTTACATAAAAATCCACCTTTTTATTATTGAAATGCTAAAAAAATGCGTAACTTCGCATAAATAATCTGAATAACCTACTAAGAGAAATGAGAATATCATACAGAAGACATAACAGACTTGCCGCAAAAATCATGATTGCAGCGGCAGTGTTTTTCACCAACTGCATAGGCGCACAGGCGCAGACTATGCAGGCATCCAAGTCACACTACTCCACAGATGACGGACTGTGCAGCAATGCCATCTCCAACATCGTGCAGGACGACTACGGCTATATATGGATTGCCAGTTGGAACGGATTGTCGAGATTCGACGGATTCAATTTCTACAACTACAAGACTGGCGGCGCATCGAAGGTGCCGCTGATGCACAACCGCATAATCGACCTAATTGTTGACCAATGGCAGAACATCTGGATGAGGATGTACGACGGAAGGGTGTTCATGCTGGAAAGGTCGAAAGACCGTATTGTCAATCCCCTGGAGAAGGTGACCGGATACGAGAAACTCAAGACTAGCCACACGATGTCAATCACGTCAAAGGGAGAAGTGATTGCCATTATGGATGATGTAGGCATATACAAGATGAAATACACCCAATGGGGATTTGAGAACAGCCTTATCACCACTGGAGACGCAAAGCCTATGGTAGTGGTGGAAGGATACAAGGGTGACCTGTGGGTTGGCACGGACAAGGGACTCCGCCGGCTGAGCACCAACCAGGAGACTTTGAGCAAGCAGGCTATCCTGGAAAACGAGAACATCACTTCGATGTATTCCAACGGTTACAACATATATGTAGGAACGAAGGCTGGGAAAATCTTTGAATGTGCGTATGGCCAGGAACCCAAGCTCATCTCCGACCTTGGCAAGAACATCAACTCAATATTCCGCGACAGCTATGGCACTATTTGGGTGGCAACCGGCGAGCAGGGCATCACCAGGATAGACTCCAAGACAGGCGACCCCAAGACCTTCACGCAAGTGGTGCTTGTGCCCGAATATGACGTCACTGGAGTGAGGGTGTCAGAGGTGAACGGAACAGTGTGGCTGGCAATGAGCCACGGAGGATTCGGATATTACAACAGGACGACCGACGAGGTGGAGTATTTCCACAACAATCCCTACAACCCATGGGATCTGTCCAACACCGTGGCTGCCTTCCTGGCCCTGCCCGAAGGCGTGGTGTGGGAATCAACAAGCCGAAAGGGACTGGAGAAACTCGAAATCCTCAAGAAGACCATCGACAGGCACAAGCTCTTCGACGACAGTGCCATAGAGAACAACGAGAACGAGACAAGAGCCATGTACTATGACCCGCAGTTCAAGGTCATATTCATGGGAAACAAGAAAGGTTCGCTCATTATCACCGACGGCACCAACAAAACCGTAGTCAGGGGCGAGGACCACGGCACTCCTTTCGGCAGAATTTACTGCATCAACAAGGACCGCGACGGCAACTACTGGGTGTCGAGCAAGGGCAACGGTCTGTTCAAACTCACCCCAAGGGCTAAGAGCGGAGGCTATGCCCAACTGACAGCCGGAGGATTCGACATCGTCAATTATAGGAATAACCCCGACAACAAATACAGTATCAGCTCCGACCTCGTATATAAAACAATACAGGACAAATACGGCAATATATGGATAGCCACATACGGCGGCGGCGTGAATATCCTGAGAGGCTCAGACAATGGAAAACCGATATTCATCAACAAGAATAACGCGATGAGCCACTATCCCCACAATGCCTACATGAAGGCAAGGACAGTGACACTCGACAAGCGCGGAAAGGTGTGGGTGGGCACCACCGACGGTATTCTCGTGATGTCATACTTCCAGAACAAGATAAAAATCGAGACACTCAAGGACAACGAGAACGACGAACTGAACATGCAGAGCAAGGACGTGGTGTGCATTGCCTGCGCCCACAACGGACAGATGTGGATAGGAACAAATGGCGGCGGACTGTCGAGATGCGAAAACTATGAAGACGGAACGTATGAGTTCGTCACCTTCGGAAGCCAGGACGGACTGCCCTCCGAGGAAATCAAGAGCATCACCTTCGACGACAGGGGCAACGTGTGGTTTGCCACCGACCATATTCTCTGCTCGTTTGACGTGAGGAAACAGATATTCTCAACCTTCACCATGCTCGACGGAGTGGATGACACGATATGCTCTGAGGACGCTGCCCTCGCACTGCCCAACGGCAAAATTATGTTTGGAACACTCAACGGCTACTATATCATTGACCGCACCAAACTGGCTTCCTCAAACGGGGCCATGCTTAAGCTGCGCATCACCGACTTCATGATTAACGACGAGGTGATGTCGCCCAGGCTGAACGACCTCTACGACTATTACATCCCCGACTCCAAGAAGGTGGAACTGCCCGACAACAGCACCGTTTTCTCAATCCGTTTCGCGGCTCTCAACTACCAGCTCCAACACCGCATCCACTACCAGTACAAACTGGAGGGATATGAAGAGGACTGGCAAAACGCCGACAAGACCCGCACAGTGAGCTACAGCGACCTGCCGGCAGGCACATACGAGTTCAAGGTGAAGGCATTCCTCCTGGAGTCTCCCGACAAGTATGACATGAAGACTATCACAATCGTCGTGCCCCGCCACTTCCTCCTCTCCGAGAGTGCCCTGTGGATATATCTCGTACTGGTGGCTATTCTTGTTATCACCTTATTATATTATAAAGAGGAAAAAGCAAGGAAGGCCCATAAAGAAGAAGACGAAATGATGAATGGCACAGGGGATGACGGGAAGTCAAGTGAGACAGAAACTGAGAGCCCTGACAACGTACAACCAGAGCCGGAAATCATTGAAGATGCAGAAATTATTGACGAGGGACAATAAATATGCAAAAAAACAGGCAAAAGCTTGTGACATTCAAAAATTATTAGTACCTTTGCAGCGACAAAAGGTTAACACACATAGGTCGTACCGGTTAGATCGGGATACTCATCAAAAAAAATACCGAAAACTGGGAACGTTTCACTTGTCAATGGCGGGCCACATCCTATGAGGGAAGCAGCAATGCCGGTGGATTACAACGACGGTGAGCACCCAAATCTTATGCAAATAGGAGTTTTCATCACAATCACGGTACGACCTCTTTTTTTTAATATTAACAAGCAAATATTATGTTTTCTGGAATAGTAGAAGAATTCGCTACTGTCGTTGATGTGAAACGTGACAGGGAGAACATTGACTTCTCGCTGAAATGTTCGTTCTGCGACGAGTTGAAGATTGACCAAAGTATCGCCCACAACGGTGTGTGCCTCACGGTCGTGAAAATTGAAGACGGTGTCTATACCGTTACGGCAATGAAGGAAACACTCTACCGCAGCAACTTGGGTATGCTGAAGCCCGGCGACAAAGTGAATGTTGAACGCTCGATGATGATGAACGGACGACTCGACGGACACATCGTACAGGGACATGTTGACTGCACAGCCCAGTGTACGGCTATTGAGGACGCCGACGGCAGCAAGTATTTCACATTTGAATATCGTCTCGACCCTGAGATGGCCAAGAGGGGATATTTCACTGTAGATAAGGGCAGCGTCACTGTCAACGGCGTGTCACTAACGGTGTGCAATCCCGAGGGTAACGCCTTTCAGGTGGCAATCATCCCCTACACCCTGGAGCATACCAACTTCCAGGATATTCAGGTGGGCTCCACGGTGAATATCGAATTTGACATCCTTGGCAAATACATAGCAAGATTGCAGAGTCTATAATAAAAAAGGTGCGGCTGTTCGCCGCACCTTTTTTTATTCCGCTACCCCCTTCTTCATGTTGAGGTCGGTTATCTTTCCATGATTTGAAACCTTGGCATTCACCTTATATGATGAGAAGGTTTCCTTGGATTCATCCGTGCGCTGTATCTTCTCGTCAACCGAGAAGTCAACCACATAGCTACATTCTCCCTCGCCCAAGTCAATCTTCTCAATCTTCCAGTCGTTGTTCATACGGAAGACTATGCCGGTGATATCCTCAGGCGAATGTATTCGCTTCATATACGATATCACGTCAGCCTTGGTGGCTCCCGCCCTGTGGAGGAAGCTGTTCAACACTACATCTATTGACATAGTCAGCGCTTCCTCGTCATTATTGCCAAGTGCGTTGAAGAACGACGTGAGCACTGAGGTCACCATCAGCTTTTCATCTTCGGCAATGATGCTCTTCTCCAGTTTCTCTAACTTCAGGCGTGCCTCGTCAATGTGCATTCCGTCGGCATGGTCAGCCACGTATTTGCTGTAGGCCTCAGGTGTGTCTGCCTCGGCGGCAAAAGCCCAGTCGATAGAGTCAAGCTTGAGCAAGGCCTCTGTCTTATGCACACTCTCGGGATGTACCCTTAGATAGTTTTCAAACGCCGAACGGGTATTGTTCACCATCGCTTCATCCCAGTCGCTATCCACTTTCTTTAGCAAGGCAAGATGCGCCATGATTGAATCACGGTGAGCCTGCGGGGCATCGGCATACATGTCCAGGTAGTTCTGCAATACGGCAGCCTCACTGCACGACATGGCATTCTCGTAGGCGTCCAGCTCATTACGGTCCTGCACATTATTATAAAAATAAAGCCCTACAAGCACGGCTATTACAGCCACCACACCCGCCACAATAGGTATGGTCATCGACCTTTTACCCTTTGGGACTTCATTTTCTCTCTTTACATTTCCGGCAATTGCCACCCCACAACTGGGACATGTGGCTGCCTTGTCACTCACCTGGTGGCCACATTCAGGACATTTAATCAGTGCCATTTCCTAAAACCTTTTATTATTTGTGTTCAATATCTATTTATGTTTAAATCTAATCTCCCTCAATCCGTGGTTGCCCATAAAACGGCTCTTGTCGATATATCCCGACACGCCTACTATACGTCCCTTGCCGGTATATTGCCATAGCGTGATATCTCTCTCGTCGGCAAGCACCGGTTCGCGTTCTGTGTATTGGGCTATCATCAGCTTGTAGTCATCCACCTTGCCCTGCAGGTACTTGTTGTAGAAGTTGGTGCCGGTATATAACAATGGCTTCTGCTTGTATGCCTCTTCCACAAGCACGAGGAATTTCATCAGCGAGTCGCAGAACTCCTCTGTGCCCAGTCCCTGCTTTGTCTCGATGTCAATCATGGGTATGAGGTCCTGCTCTCCCGGCAGGCATTGCGTCTTGAAATTCTCAAGCTGCTTCAGCTGGTCGGTCTTCGGACGATAGAAATGATAACTTCCCACCTTCAGCCCGTAGCGGTGGGCAAGGTTGATGTTGCGTTCATACATGGCGTCGATGCGGTCGCCTCCCTCTGTGGCCTTCAAATATACGTATGCCATCTTGGTGTTCTCTCCCACTGTCTCCCAGAACACCTCACCCTGATAATGGCTGAGGTCAATCCCGTGCACATGCGAACAGGTGTCCTCACACTGCTCGTAAGGATTTTGGGCATTAACAGACAGTGATATAGCTGCAAAAAGTGATAAAAGTATCTTTTTCATGTCAATTTTTTCAAAATTAGGCTGCAAAGTTACTAATAATTAAATAAAAAGTAGTAACTTTGCCGAAAAAAATAAGAATATGAAGTATTTATTAACCGCATTTTGCGCTTTATTCCTCTTTTCGTGCTCGGATGACGACAATGAGACAACAATCGCCCACACAACATTAATAGTATATATTGCGGGAGAAAATTCACTCAGCAGTTTCGCTCCGACAGACCTTAAGGACATAACAGAGGCATCGAAAGGTATAGGCAGCAACGACCACCTTGTCGTTTTCTTCGACAACGCATCGAAGACCTCCATGCCATACATAGCCGAACTCAAAAACGGTGAGATCGTGAAGGACACCGGCAAGGAGTTCAGCGAGGACTTCTATTCTTCAGACCCTGACAAGATGCTTGAGATACTAACATACATTATGCAGCACTACCCCGCCGAAAACTATGGCATAGACCTTTGGGGACATGCCTCGGGATGGTTGGTTTCAAACGATAGCGTTGCCTCCACCCGCTCTTCAAGGGCATACGGCATAGACAACGGCAATAACTCAACGTCCGACTATGGCAAGTGGATGAACATACCGACAATGGCAAGGGTTTTCTCACAACTGCCACATAAATTCAAGTTCGTAATCGGCGACTGCTGCTTCTTCCAGTGCGTCGAGTCGGCTTACGAGCTCAAGGACTGCACCGACTATGTCTTTGGCTGTCCTTCGGAGGTGCCGGGCTATGGAGGTGCCTATCAAGTTATCATACCCAAGTTTTTCAGCGACTCCCCCACTTTCTATGAGGATGTCATAAGCACATGCAGCGAGATCATCGGCTCAGGCGACGAAGGTGTTCCCATGTCGGTCATCAAGACCTCTGAAATGGAACGCTTTGCGGCAGCCACCGCCAAGATTATGCCCGACCTGCAGCAATACGATGATTTCCAAGGCAAACGGCTTGTATATTACGGTGTGTTCATGGATGATAAATACAAATACAAGAAGGGTTATTACGACCCCAAGAACCTTGTATTGGAATATGCCGCCGACAATCCCTACCGACAGGAATGGGAAGATGCCCTCAAGGCAATGATTCCATGCTGCATAAAATGTAAACGATGGATGGCCAACCACGAAACGTATGGTTTGGATTTCTCGTCGTTCGACGTCAACGACGACACCTTCAGCGGTGTCAGCATGTTCGTTCCCCAACCCATGTACGAGTCCCTGACTCCCAATCCCAATGAGACAATAAAGCAGTTCAAATGGGCTAATGCAGTGGGAATCAAGTGAATTTATCCAAGGATTTAGTTAAATAATTATAATTAGAAAGAAATATTTCCTAATTTCTAATCCCTAATTCCTAATTTATTAGTACCTTTGCAGCCGATTTTGAAAATCGGTCGGCACAAAGCCGGCTTTTTAATTAACATAAAGTCTAACTTTATTTAAAAAAACAACATTTATTAATTAATTATGTCAGAATTAACAAACAACGTCAAGCCATTGGACGACTTCAATTGGGAAGAGTTCGAGAATGGCACATCGGCAAACGTCAGCAAGGAAGAGCTGGACAAGGCTTACAACGAAACCTTGAACAAGGTGAGTGAGCATCAGGTAACTGAGGGTACAGTAATCTCAGTTGACAAGAAGGAAGTTATCGTCAACATCGGCTACAAGAGCGACGGTATCATTCCCGCAAGCGAATTCCGCTACAATCCCGACCTCAAGATTGGCGACAAGGTTGAGGTTTACGTAGAGAACCAGGAAGACCGCAAGGGTCAGCTCATCCTGTCTCACAAGAAGGCTCGCCTCAGCAAGAGCTGGGAGCGTGTTAACGCAGCCCTCGAGAACGAGGAAGTTATCCAGGGCTTCATCAAGTGCCGCACTAAGGGCGGTATGATTGTTGACGTATTCGGTATCGAGGCATTCCTGCCCGGTAGCCAGATTGACGTTCACCCAATACGCGACTACGACCAGTTCGTAAACAAGACAATGGAGTTCAAGGTTGTCAAGATCAACCAGGAGTTCCGCAACGTAGTCGTATCTCATAAGGCTCTTATCGAGGCTGAACTCGAGGCTCAGAAGCGCGAGATTATCTCTAAGCTCGAGAAGGGTCAGATTCTTGAGGGTACAGTCAAGAACATCACTTCTTACGGTGTATTCGTTGACCTTGGTGGTGTTGACGGACTCATCCATATCACAGACCTCTCTTGGGGCCGTGTTGACGATCCCCACAAGGTGGTTGAGCTCGACCAGAAGATCAATGTCGTTATCCTCGACTTCGACGACGAGAAGAAGCGCATCGCCCTCGGTCTCAAGCAGCTCACTCCTCATCCATGGGATGCACTCGACGCAGAGCTTAAGGTTGGCGACCGCGTGAAGGGCAAGGTAGTCGTTATTGCCGACTACGGTGCATTCGTTGAAATCCAGCCTGGTGTTGAGGGTCTCATCCACGTCAGCGAGATGTCTTGGAGCCAGCACCTGCGTTCAGCTCAGGACTTCCTCAGCGTAGGCGACGAGGTAGAGGCAGTCATCCTCACTCTCGACCGCGAGGAGCGCAAGATGAGCCTTGGTATCAAGCAGCTCAAGGAAGATCCATGGGAGGCTATCGAGGTTAAGTATCCTGTTGGCAGCAAGCATGAGGCCAAGGTTCGCAACTTCACCAACTTCGGCGTGTTCGTTGAGCTTGAGGAGGGTGTTGACGGACTCATCCACATCAGCGACCTCTCTTGGACAAAGAAGGTTAAGCATCCTTCTGAGTTCACACAGGTTGGCGCAGTGATTGACGTTGTCGTTCTCGATATCGACAAGGACAACCGTCGCCTGAGCCTCGGTCACAAGCAGCTTGAGGACAATCCTTGGAATCAGTTCGAGGCTACATACACTGTAGGCAGCGTTCACGAGGGCAAGATTATCGAGCTTCTGGAGAAGGGTGCCGTTGTATCACTCGAAAAGGGTGTTGAGGGCTTCGCTACTCCTAAGCACCTCGTTAAGGAGGATGGCACACAGGCCGCTCTCGGCGAGGAACTGCCGTTCAAGGTTATCGAGTTCAACAAGGACAGCAAGCGCATCATCCTGTCTCACAGCCGCACCTTCGAGGATGCCCAGCGTGAGGAGAAGCGTGCTGCCAAGAAGCCACGCGCCAAGAAGGAAGAGACTGTGAAGATTGACAACCAGCCAGCTTCTACAACTCTCGGCGACATCGACGTTCTCGCCCAGCTTAAGGCTCAGATGGAGAAGGGAGAATAATCGCTTCGCGAAATTAAAATATTAAAGAATAAAAAAGGCGATACCCGTTGAGATAATGGGTATCGCCTTTTGTATGTATGATGTTCTATACTATTTGTATAGCAATATCCGACTATTCCAAGAAATAACCATAGTCATTATAAATATATAATGAAGGCGGTTACAAAATAATTATTAATTAGTATTCGTTTTATATTCCCCAATGCGGAACGTCTGTTCCGCATTGGGGAATATACGTTCCGCAGTGGAGAACGTCCGTTCCGCAGTGCGGAATATAAAACGAAGGCTTATAGCGACTGATTATCAATAACTTATGATTCCAAGTTTTAATTCTTTTTGTACTATCAACCCTCTTCGGTGATGATTTTTGCCT
>SAMEA3663208__coassemble_169_pt1 | contig 30414 bp, 25 predicted proteins | sample SAMEA3663208__metabat2_low_PE_010 | metagenome-assembled genome bin SAMEA3663208 (sample SAMEA3663208) | pig gut metagenome | biome: pig gut; feature: pig-associated habitat; material: faeces | place: China | collected 2013
AATAGGGCTTTTAACTTTATAACCTCCCAATGCCCCGGAATCTCCCCGAGCCATTTCACACCACTATCCTTATAACTTTCGTATCTCTTCATATCCTATTCCTCCCCAAAAAGACTTTTGATGAAACCTTGTGATGCTGCGTCGAGCGCACGGATATCTGCCTCGTTCTCGGCAAGCGAGCGAAGGGGCTGCGGCTTATAGAAATACTTGTTGAAGGATATCTCGCAACCAATCTTTGTTGAGGGAATATTAATCCATGCATCGGCAACGTATGGACGCACCTCACGCAGGAAGTAATCGTAGATGTCCTCTTTTACGCATATCTTCTCAGAGTCGCGCAGGTCGCTGTCCGACTCATATTCCACATAGTTGCCCTTGGCATCTGCTATCAAACCGTAGTCGGAGAGCCTCTCTGAGGGTATGCCGTAGGTGAACATCAGACGCTCCACATCCTTTGAGCCTCGCTTGTGAATCTTTTTAACCACAGGGTCGGCTTCCTCGCAGGTCTCCGACATGGCTCTCGCAATGGCGTTCACAGTTGTCGCCTTCACCTTCTTGTCAATCTCCTTGGCAGCGGCAGTCACCTTGTCAATAAAGCTGTTGAAGTTCACCCATACGTCAGTGCCCACTCGCTGCATTATCTTCTCCGCCATTTCCACCAATGCCTTGCGCTCCTTCCATTTGTCACTGCTCGTGAGCGTGGCGAGCTTCTTGTCGGTTATCTTGATGTCCTCGTCGGCAAGCTGCTCCTTGAGGTCTTTCAGTTCCTCCGAAGTGATGCCATCAAAAACACGTTCGCCAAACGTGTCATGGATTCTGCGGCTCAGCTCTTCGGATGACGAGTCGTAGAGCATGGAGTCTATCTTCAACTGACTGAACTGGCTCTTCAAGCGCAGCGGACGCTCCACAGTGACACTGTAATATCGGAAATCGTCGCCATCAAACATACGGCTCGATATTGGCATATCTGAGTCTGCCTCGCGCTCCTCTCCTCGCATATATATGTCGGTGATGGTGTCGTAATATGCCTCGATGGTGCAGTTGCGTGCACCGAGGTTCTTGCGCAGTTTGTCGAAGGCTTGTGATGCGTCGATAAGCTGCACACGTCCGCGGCGGTTGTCAGGTTTTTTATTAGTGAGCAGCCATACGTATGTGGTGATGCCGGTGTTGTAGAAAACATTGTTGGGCAGTTGCACTATGCAATCCACAAGGTCGTTCTCGATGAGGTAGCGGCGGGTGTTGCTCTCGCCACTGCCGGCATCGCCAGTGAAGAGCGACGAACCGTTGTGTACGCTTGCCGAGCGTGCACCCTGGGGCTGCATCTCCACGGGGTTCATCTTGTCGAGCTCTTCGAGCATGAAAAGCATCTGTCCGTCGCTTGTTCGCGGAGTGACATCCACGATTTCCTCCTCTCCCTCAAAATTGGTAAGGCGCAACTCATATCTGCTGTCAATCAATTGCTTCTCATGATAGATGCGCTTCTTGTCCTCCTTCCAAGATTTTCCGTAGGGTGGGTTTGTGATGAAGAATCCGAAGTGTTGTCCGGCAAACAGATCCTCGGTTATTGTGTTGCCTTTTTTCATCCCGTCGGCACGCATATTCTTGATGATAAGGTCCGACTTGCAGATGGCGTATGTTTCGGGGTTTATTTCAGTTCCAGATACTTGTATTGCTCTGTCATTTACTCCCATGTCCATCAGGTATTCCCTCGCAATAGTTAACATTCCGCCACTACCTGCAGCCTCATCATGTATTGTAATAATCTTTGGTAGATTACCCTCCAATGGCTTGAACACCATTCGACATAGCAATTGTATCACATCCCTTGGCGTGAAATGCTCTCCTGCCTCCTCGTTGTTCTCCTCGTTGAATCGGCGGAGAAGTTCCTCGAAGAGTGTTCCCATCTCATGGTTGGATATTGGCGGCAGTGGCAGACCGTCGGGGTCGTTGGCAGGGCGGTCGGTGAGGTTGATGTGCGGGTCGGTGATGCGCTCAATGATGGACAGGAGACGCTTGTTGTCGGCGAGTTTCTTTGCCTTGTTGTAGTAGTCGAAGTTCTGCAACACGTCTTTCACATTATCACTGAATCCGTTGAGATATTCCACAAAGTTGTCATACAGGATGTTCTCGTCGTCGGCAGCCTGTGATTTCAGTCGGCTGAGGGTCCACTTGCTGCGGTTGTAGTAGTTGAGTCCAGTGACATCGGTGATGTCCTCGTCCTCAACCTCGAATCCGTCGTCCTCTATTTCCTTTATTTTCGCCTCCACTGCCTCCTTGGTGGGTTCGAGCAGTGCGTCGATGCGCCGCAACACCACCATTGGCAGAATCACGTCGCGATATTGTCCACGAAGGAACACGTCGCGCAGCACGTCGTCGGCAATGTTCCATATCAAAGATACAATCTGATTGTAAGCACTATCCATAGCTTTTCCTTATTTTTTAGTTCCCGTCATCGAGCGAGAACCATCCCTCGGAGCAAGCACAAGGCTCCATCCCCCGGCACATTCCATGCGGAGCATGCCGTCGTTGTCAGAAATTAAGGAAAATGATTTGCCTCCAATGACGAGGCTTTGGTTATTTATTATTTCAAAATTATACTTTCCTATGATTTCGCTCTGGAGCGTTGACTCGCCCGTGTCGGAATCATAGATGATGTTTTCCCGATAAAAGCATACTGTGTCATCTGTAAATTGCACCCAGTCGCCATCCATTGCCAAATCCGCAGACACATCCTTGCCTGCCTCCGACTGCACTGCCGCAATCAGATCCCATTCGCTATTTGCAATGAGCATGCTCAGCTCTCCGCTAAATGCGGAAGCCTTGGTGGCTGAGTCATCATCATTTTCGGGGGCAACGTCACTTCCGCAACTGCACAAGGCGAAAGCGACTGTCGCTATAAGCAATAGTCTTACAATCCCTCTCCTAACATACCCGATTTTTTTTTGGGGGGGGGTAAATCGTTGAGTATCAGCGAGATAGCCTTTTACTCTCATATTATCGTCATCTCTTTTGAATGTTCCATTCATAACTCTCGTAGTTATTTCTCATGCAAAAGTACTACTTTTCCATGAAATCAGCAAGAAAATCCACAGAAAGAATCAATGTACCTGTCGCTATGACCCTCTATGACCCAATATCTACAATACCTTGATTTCTTCATCCGACAAACCTGTCATTTCTGATATGTCAGAAGCAGTGAATCCTTTTGACTTCATTTTTCGTGCAATATCCATTTTTTCTTCTGCACGGCCTTCTCTCCTCGCCGTATCAATTGAGTTCTTGATGTCACGGTAGGCCTTGAGGCTATCCTCGTACTCACGCAGTTCCTCAGGGGTGAACTTGGCTATCTCCGCCTCCTTGAACAGGCGATCGAACACCTTGTCGCGCAACGCCTTTGGGCGGCTCTCTAATTTATAAAGATTCTTCAATACGTAGAGCCATTTGTCATAAAGCGTCACTAACTCTTCCTCCTTCTTCTTGAACTTGGCAATCTCCACGTATATGAAGTCGAGCTTCTTGTAGAACACCTTGTTGGTCTTGATGTCACAGAGCTTCACGGTGTGTGTTATCTCCTCCTTATCGAAGGCTTCCTCCTTCATGTCGAAGTTCAATAAGGCCACGGTATATACGCGAGAAAGTTTGAAGTCCCAGTCGGCACTTTTCTTAGCCTGCTCACGGATGGGGAATGTGGAATAAAACAGGGAGCGGTCCTTGAAGAATTCCTGATAGGCATTCTGCATCTCGACGATAAACTTCTCGTCGTTCTCGCCCTCGCAATACACGTCGAAGATGGCCTTGCGTGACGAGGCGTTGTCGCCGAAATGCTCCGTGTTGAGATACTTCACGTTCTTGATAACCTGCTTGCCGTCAAACAGGCTATTAAGAAAGTTGATTAGCAAGTCCTTGTTGGGAGCTGTGCCGAATATGCGCTTGAAACCGAAGTCGGTCAGCAGGCTGATGTATCTTTCTTCTATTCCATTCATACCACAAAATATAATTTTTCTGCAAAAATACAACTTTTCCATGAAATCCACAAAAAAAACCAAGAAAAATTTGCAGATTAAGATTTATTTATTACTTTTGCAGTGATATTATCAAAAAAATCCAAATTTGACAGAAAGAAGATGACACTGAGAGGAAAACTTGTTGATATTGCCTTGGAATGGCAAGATTCTTTTGGAGTTGCACCGTCAATTACTGAAGTGAACCCAAGAAGTTGCACCTGTCCCTATGATTCTGTATCATTCTTTTGAAATCTCGTCGATGATATGTCTTACATCCACCTCGGGCATACCTGTAGCAATGGAAATAATATCCACAGATGCGCCAGAAGCCAACAATCTTTGGATTGTTTCTTTTTTCTCATTCGCACGTCCTTCCATACGTCCTTCCATACGTCCTTCGGCAAGTCCTTCCAGCCTCACGCCTTCAAACACGCTGATGGTGTCGCGGTATTTCCTTAGGGCCTCATCGTATTGTAGGCGTTCGGCACGCGTCATGCCGCTCACGTCGGCTATGCTCTCGAGTTTCTGGAAAACGGCACTCTGAGCCGCCCAAGGTAATCTATTCAATGTTTCCATATTCTTTAATAAATAAATCCAACGTTCTACTTGATTCTCACATTCGTCCGCCTCCTTCGTGAACAACGGGAGCTGCAGGAATATCATCCGCAGCTTGTCGGAGAACTGCTCCGCAGTGCCCTTTTCTGCCAAGACGACATCCGTGCGGAACTGCTTCTTGAAATCCAGCGGACTGAAATTCAGGAATGCCACAAGATATACCGAGTCTATCGCATAGTTCCATGCCGAACCTCGCTCGCCCTGACGGGCTATCGACTCCGATACATAGTATATACTCCTGTTCTTGAAGAATGGCTGCGACTTGTTTTGCATCTCTACAATTATCTTCTCGCCATCGTCGGTCTCGCAATATATATCATAAATCAGCGACCTGTCTTCCTCAAACAGGGCTGGCTGCTCCTTGTCGAGGAATGTCAGGTTGACGATATGCTTCTCTCCCTCAAACAGGCTGTTGAGGAAATCGAGCAGCAGCGGTTTCGACAGCTCCTGTCCGAAGATTCTCTTGAAACCGAAATCGGTGAAAGGATTAATGTATTTTGCCATATGTTATATTTCTTTTTTTCGCTGCAAAAATACGAAGTTTTTTTGAAATCAGCAAGAAAATCCAAGAAAATTTTGCAGATTAAGATTTATTTGGCACTTTTGCAATGCTTGAATGTTATGCCGAGTACAGCCAAGCAACGATATTAAACTTAAGTTTAGGAAGTGGATTTTTGATTGCCCCAAACTCTTATCCTCTTTATCTCTGTGGTTTAAATAAAACCCTTATACATTGGGAATTATCACTTCAGAACCAACGGTCACTGGCCGAAGGGTAAAGTAAAGTTGAGTTCTAACTGCACTCGGCAATTGAAAACAAGCTTTCATTGCTCCCGTTTGCAAGAACTTTCGCAGCGGATTATAAACGAAATTGTAGCGGAAAGGCGGCTAAAAACGTTAAATTGTTGTAAATATAAAGAAAATCTGAGCATTTTGACATTTGTTTGAGAGAAAATTTGTAATTTTGCAGCGCAATGTGGTATATTCGCTCGCAACTGGGTGATGAGCCACATTATATAATTATGAATATGAAGAAGATGGAATATACAACAAAGACTGGATGCAACCCCCTGAGCCTTAGAGATTTAGGGGGGGGTATCGGCTTTGCCGTAACGTCTTCATTCACATATAGATACAGAGCCTTCCGCAGGTGTCAGACAATGGCACAGGCGGAAGGCTCTTTGCGTTTGTATATGCCCTTAACCGCAAAATGAGAATAACAGATATATTGAATAACAAATTAAAAAAAGAATATTATGGAAGAAAACAAAAAGAAACATTATGTTACGCCTTCGATGAAGGTATATGAGATTGAGCCAACGCAATTATTGGCAGGAAGTGGCGTAAGTGCCACATCAGTGAATGACTGGGGAGACGGAGGCTCCTTTGGCTCAGGTGAAATGGAAGAGGATTAGTATTGATTTAACCAGAACAAAAACAATGAGAAAGTTTTTTTATTTGGCAATGGCGAGCGTTGCTGCAATCTTTGCCGGCTGTTCGAACGACGAGGATGCGCTGCAGCCGACAGACTCACTGAAGGACAAGCCCATCAATGTAGATGTGATGGTGTCGGGCATTCATACCCGTGCAGGATATGATAATACAACCTCGCTGCCAACACAGTTCTATCTCTCGATAGACCAAAACGGCACGAAATACGACTACACCAATGTCGTCATGAAATACGAGGGTGATATTTGGGTTGCCTACGAATCAGATGCTGAAGATGCAGCAAAGAAGCAGCTCCTTTGGGAAGGTACAGCAGGCGTTGATGTCATCGTCACGGCGGCTACATTCCCTCTGCCAGAGGCTTCCACTTCTTATGACCTCAGTGCACAGACCAACCAGTCAACTGCCGACGCTGTCAAGGCAAGCGACCACCTGTATTATTACAGCAATGCCGTCACGCCATCAACAGACGGTATAAGTTTACCGCTCGACCATATCATGTCGAAGATAACAGTCAAGCTAACCCTCGGCACGGAGTACGCAGGCACAGAGTCAAACCCCATCACCTCGGTCACTGCTTTTGGCGCATCAACCAGCGCAACCTATTCTCCCGCTCCAACTTCAGCATGGGGCAACCCTTCTGCCGCTTCTGAGATTACGTTATTCCCATCCGTGGCATACGACAAAGATAATCGCACCGCCACCTACGAGGCCATCCTCGTGCCACAGACGATTGGTGCGAAGACCTTTGGTGTGAAGATACGGATTGGCAATAATGACTACATATGGAAATCTGCCGATGCCTTCACATTGACAGGCGGCACAAACTGCACCCTCGAAATGACCGTAGGCAACGCTAATAGTACAAATACTAACGAATAGACAAGATGAAGACAATGAACAAGATAATATTTTGGACCATGGCAGCGTTTGCATTCCTCTTTGCAAGCTGCGCAGGCGAAGAGGAGGTGGCGACACCTGCAAACCCGCTGAAAAACAAGCCCATCAATGTAGATGTGTTGGTGTCGGACATCAAGACCCGTGCCGGCTATGATACTGACAATCTGCCAACGAAGTTCTATCTTACCATAGATCAGGGAGGCGAGGATTATGACTACACGAATGTAGTGATGAAATACGAGGAGGGCAAATGGGTGGCTTATGCATCCGATGCCGCTGATGCCAACAAGGTAGATATGCATTGGGCAGGCTCTGAGGGCAACATCACCGTCAAGGCCGCCACGTTCTCCCTCGCCGCGGCATCTGCTTCGCTCAGTGCACAGACCAACCAGTCAACTGCCGAAGCCATCAAGTCAAGCGACCATCTCTATTATTACAGCAATGCCGTCACGCCTTCTTCAGATGGCACCATCAGCATCCCGCTCGACCATGTCATGTCGAAGTTGGAGGTTAAGGTTACGCTTCGCTCACAGTATGGAGGCTCTGAATCAAACCCCATCTCCTCTGCCATAGTCTTTGGCTCTGCCACCAGTGCCACCTATACTATCCCAGAAGGACTTAAATGGAACGAACTGTCTGCCGCATCAGACATTACTCCATGCCTTTCTGCATACAACTCGACTACTCGTATCGCCAACTACGAGGCAATCCTCATCCCGCAAAACATAGCAACAAACACCTTCGGAGTGAAAGTTACGATTGGCGGTAAGTCCTATACATGGAAGTCCGCCAATCCCATCACGTTAGAAGGCGGAAAGAAATACACCTTGGATCTGACCTTGGGCAAGAACGAGCTGACTCTCAACACGCTCTCTGTTGGCATTTGGAACGAAAAAAAAGTCACAGGATTAAATGCAGAACAAATTCCTTATGTTACTTTCACAGCAAGTTCCTTACAGACATTTACGATGAACTTTCAACCAGATACATATTATGAAGCATTCAGTATGGGAGACGGTGAATATTTCGAATACTCTGTAGGCAATGGCGAATGGACACGGTTTACATCAACCGTAAAGGACATCAAATTTGGCAGCATAAAGGGAAATCTTCGCCTGCGAGGCAAGAGCAGCAAGGGCACAACAGGATACGAGGATGAATGTACGTCGTATTCGACAATAAGTTTCGGGAGAACGCCAAAAGTTTCTTGTACAGGCGACATCCGCACACTTATTGACTATGAGAACTATGCTGATGTAAGTACAGAGAATGCCAGGTTCATTGGTTTATTTGAAGGGAATACAAAGTTGACAACGGCTCCAGCACTCCCCGCCACGACATTGGCAAAGCAATGCTATCACACAATGTTCAATGGTTGCTCCAGTCTCACCGAGGCTCCATCACTCCCTGCCACGACATTGACAGACTATTGCTATTGTGAAATGTTCGAAGGTTGCTCCAGTCTCACCAAGGCTCCTGCACTCCCTGCTACGACATTGAAAGGACATTGCTATTACCGAATGTTCTATGGTTGCTCCGCACTCTCAAGTGTAACCATGTTGGCAACTGATGGATTCAGTTCGCATCAATGTTTGGATAGTTGGCTTACTAATGCAGGTACAGGTACAAATGTTAGTAGTCGTACATTGACATTGGCTAATCAGGACGTCTATAATGAGATGTGCAAGGAAGAGTATAAGAAATATAATTACTTACCTGATAATTGGAAAATAATGTTCAGTATAAAAAATAATTAATTAAATAGCATCATAAACAGTTGGAGGCTGCAAGCGGCACGGAAATGCCATTTGCAGCCTTCATTGTTTATTGGCGAAATCTGTCGTTCAGAGTTCATTTCTGCTGTATAGTGGCAAATTGCTGCGAAATGTAGTCTTCGCACCTACATTTGCACTCCAAATCATTAAAAACATTATACAACATGAATGAGACAAAGAACGTAAGCAAAAGAACAAGGATTTACCTTTATTTTATGACAATTTTTATATTTCTTGTCTCTCCATACTTTGGCTTACCATTTGGCATTGCCTCCAGCAGATGATGAAACTCTACTGGAATCTGATTTGAGAAAAGTACATTTTTACATTTTACATTTTTACACGATAATAGATTTTCTAATGGGATGAATATGTAATAGAAGTAACTTAATAATTATTATATTATAATATATATTATAATATATATTATAATATAATAATTCATAGAATGTATTTCTTACACAAAAAGATATTCGTGCAAAAAAACATTTTCGTGTAAAAATGTAAAATGTAAAAATGTAGATTTGAGGCACTGCCTCAGTGAGCTAAAACGGCTCACCGAGGTAGTGATAGAGAAGTCGCACCTGTTGTGGTGTGAAACGGCGTTGGGTGGGAATGTAGCCTGTGGCGGCGAGACGTGCCGAGAGTTCGGCGTTGGTGCGGATCCACTGGTTGAGTTTCTTGAGGGCGGCGGTGTAGTCGATGTCGGGACAATACGCCATGGCGAGTTCTTTTTTTGTTGAATAGTTCATAGTGGGTTGTGTTTAATTGTTTCCACTGCAAAGGTAATACAATAATGTGAGAATCTCTGACGTGGCATCCGAAAATTTGTGACGAGACTATAGAAAATCTGAGACGTGGCGCGGCAGGAGGTGAGAGGTCTTAATCCACAGATTAACACGGATTGAGATTTTAAGTGGATTAACACAGATTTTTGGCTGCGCATGAGAATCTGTGGATAATTATTTTAGGCACGGATTGACACGGCTTTTTTTTAAAAGGCACGGCTTTTGGCTGCGCGTTTTTTTTGCTTTATTTGCTTTTATGCTATACTAAAGTATAGACACGGCTCTGTTTGCGCTGGGGATGCGGATGCCTCTGGGAGCGTGGGCGTCTCGCCCGCGGCCTGCCTATAAAGCAAACTAAGCCGTGAACTTGCGCAAGCAAGCCGTAATCACGAAGTGCCGCGTAAAAGAATTAAAAAATTAAAAGATTAAAAAATTAAAGGGATGCGCAGCCAAAGCCGTGTCTTTAAAAAAGCCGTGGGATTCCGTGCCAAAATAAAAAATCTGTGATAATCCACTTAAAATTCTTATCTGTGGAAATCTGTGGATAAATTATATATCTGTGATAATCCACTTAAAATTCCTTATCTGTGGAAATCTGTGGATAAATTATAATCTATGGATAAATAACTCGCAATAACTCGCAAGTTCATGCCGAGACAGGACGTTTCGGGGGATGGGGAAATTTAAAAGCAGTACCTTTGCATCGAGAAATCAAAACAGTAGTATTAACCCTTTAATTTTTTTACAACTATGCTGAAATATCAGATTTACAAGTCGATGCTGAAGGACAGCCCTTCTTATGGCAAGTATTACGCCCGCATCATCTCCGACGGTACCTACGACGTGAAGGCACTCGCGGAGCACATGTCTAAACACAACTCCCCGTTCTCGCCGGGAACCATCACGGGTATCCTCACCGACGCCATCGGCTGCGTGAAGGAACTCGCGCTCGACGGCAAGCGTATCACCCTCGACGGACTGGTGTCTATCGGTCTCTCCATCACCCACAAGATGGGAGCGGCAACCGCAGACGAGTTCTCGGTGTCGAAGAATGTTGACAAGGTGAAGCTCGTGGCAATGGGCGTGGGGGAGTTCTCGTCTTCTATCTTGACCACCCAGGCGAAGCTCAAGGAGAGCAACACCTATCAGTCGCCGCGCACTTCCACTTCCACTACTTCTCCCGATGATGGCGGCGAGACTCCTGGAGGCGGTGAGACTCCTGGAGGCAGTGACAACACCGGAGGAGGCAGTGGCAACACCACCGACGAGGAACTGCCACCAGTAATCGGCGGTGACGAGAACGGTGGCAGCGGCGGCGGTGGTGACGAGGTCATCGACAACGGTGACGAGGTCATCGAAGACGGTGACTTGGGGTAACCCATTGAGGGGGCGGGATTTATAGCCCCCTCATATCTTAAACATCTCTAACTCAAGTTGCGGAAGTGGATTTTGAACCACAGAGTTTAAGAGATTAAGAGTTTTATCTTATGAAAGAGATTGAATGCCAAGGCATTTAGAGTTCATAGAGGGCTGCGCATGATTTCATCAGTCCGTAGGCTCTGTGAGCTCCGTCGCTTGCGACCTACTCTATAAAACCAAAAAACTCTTTTTCTCTTTATCTCTGTGGTTTAAATAAAGCCCTAATACATGTCTTCTCGGCAGGCCGCGGGCGGGACGCCCACGCTCCCAGAGGCATCCGCATTGGACGCGGACGAAGGCGGCAGCCATTCTTCATTCTTCATTCTTCATTCTTCATTAAAAAAAACATGACTCAAGAAAACAAGTCGAGGTTAATCAAATTTTTGTGGAACTTGGCATCGGCAATCCTCGCAGCCGTAGGTACCGCATTGGGAATCAGTTGCGCAGTGGCATAGAAATTACTCTGCCAGTGGCGTAGAAACACAGAATCCGCCGAGGTTCACAAGAGGACCTCGGCGGATTATTATTATGTTTAAGGTTCAACGTCAAGATTATTGAGGTAAAACCATCTCGTGTTAACACATTCCTTAATTCATAGAACATGCCAATCCCGTGAGATCGAATTTATACGTGTCGTCGGATGTCTTCCGGGTGTCATGCCGGATGAACATCACCATATATATTGGCAGATAGATGATGTTGCCGACTGCTTCCACATTGCCTTGACAGAGAGTGAAGGCGCGGGGAATGGAATATTCCTGGTTGGACATCACCCCCGACAATGCGTTGTGGCGGTGATAGTCCTTGCCCGACTTCACCTCTATGGGCAGTATGCTCCCCTCATATTCAACGACAAAGTCAAGTTCGCCCTGTTTCTTGCTGTTGAAATAATACAGCGAATTTGAATAACCGGCAAGGCCATGGGCATATAGTTCCTGCGCCACGAGGTTCTCGTATATACTGCCGTTGTTGATAGCCGTTTCGTTGCGCAGCAGCAGTTGTTGGATATTGCCTGCATACATGCTTGCCAATAATCCCACGTCATTGAGGAAGAGCTTGAACAGGTTGCGTTGTTTGCTGAGCAGCAAGGGTATTCGAGGTTCCTCAACATTATAAGTAGGTATAGCCACTCCCGCATCTTTCAGCCATAGGAAACTATCCTCGTATCTGCCGAAACGGGCCTTCTCGTTGAGGTTCTTCAGTATAAAACGCTTGTTCTTGGCATTCAGCTCCGAAGGTATGAGGTCAAAGATCTCCGCAATATTCAGTTTGCGCCCCGGGTCATACTTGCTTATGTCGCGGCGATAAAGAGCGACAATGTCACGCTGTATTTCCGCCACAGCCCTGAGATTGTTGCTGTCAATGAATTTCTGCACTGCTGCCGGCATTCCGCCAATTATCAGATACAGGCGTGTCATCTCCAGCATCCTTTCGTGGATAAAACTGTCAACGGCGGTATGGGTGTCGTAACTCTGGCGAAGCGATTCGATGACATTGCGTCCAATTCCTATAGCACCGGCAAATTCCTCCATGTCGAGAGGATACATCTGCATCACTTTCAGATAGCCCACGGGTACACTCTTGATGTCTTTTAGTTCAACACCGAGCAAGGAACCGCTCAACACATAGCGGAAACTTCCTTCATCAACAAGAAACTTCACTGCCGTCACGATTTCACGACATTCCTGCACCTCGTCGAAGAATATCAATGTCTTTCCAGGCTTCAGTTCCTTCTTTGTCAATGTTGACAAGCGCATCAGGATATCCTTGGCACTTGTGAAATTCTTAAACAACGCCAATGCGTCAGGTTGCTCGTAGAAGTTGATTTCCACGAACGTGTCGAAACATTCCTTTCCTACCCTTCTGATAGAGAAGGTCTTGCCCGTCTGGCGTGCTCCCTCAACAAGCAGTGCCCTGTTGTCGTGAAGGAAGAAATCACGTATGTCGTTTTCTTTCTTTCTTGTTATCATCGCCTTAATACATTATGTTGCAATTCGGCTGCAAATATACTAAAAAATATGTAAACCAAATAATGGAAAGACAGAAAATTACACTTTTCCAACACTTTTTCATTGATTTCTTACACTTTTCCAACACGATTTACCCTGATTTCTTACACTTTTCCAACACAGAGTCTCAGAAAGACTCTGCAACTCTGTGTGTTTATTTGAGGGGATTTAGCCGGATGTGACCTTAACTGAAAAAGGTTGGTATAACACAATGGGCGGACTGCCTGAGCTTTGGGCTGACTACAACACCGTGGATGCCGACGGAAATCCTCTCGACCTCTCGCAGCGCGAGTCATATTACTACTATATTGACAGAAGTACGGGCGAGAAAGTGGAGAAATTCAATGTCAAGAACTACCTCACCGACGAAGAGGCTGCTCAATATACTCTTAAGAACGTGATGGGCGGCGAGGACAACTGGCAGCCGGACTTGATGTGTGAGCCGTGCGACAAACCAGTTGTCAAGTCAAATGGCACAAAGCTCGTGTGGGAGGCCGTACCTTATGCCATCTGCTATGTTGTGACAAAGGATGGCGTGGTGGCCGGATTCACCACAGGGACTTCGTTTGATGGTTATACAGAGGGCGAAACCTGGCAGGTACAAGCTGTCAACGAATATGGTGGCCTGAGCGCAAAAGCCGATGTCAACAGTAGTGCCACAAACATATCAGAATCGTCAATACATGGCAAATCCGGCATCGAAGCTATCTATTGCATCAATGGAACGCGCACGTCGTCACTCCAGCAAAAAGTGAATATTGTCCGTATGAATGATGGCAATGTGAAGAAGTTTATAGGCAGATGATGATTATATTATTAAGGAGTTAAGGAGTTAAGGAGTTAAGGAGTTAAGCCAAATGTACATGCGATTAAATGTCTTTGCACTTAAATCCAATGCTCAATACTAATGGCTTAACTCCTTTAACTCCTTAACTCCTTAACTCCCAAAACATTGAGTACATCAGAAACTTGCCTGTTTTGGCTCTGTGACTCCGTGTTTTTACTTAAGGGGCTTTAGCTGAATACGCTTGTATGCCACACGCTCCCTGCGCCATGTATATACACAGTGAAGGGTGCCGTCGCGTCCTTCGATGATGGAGGGATAGGAGTATTGGCTGATGGGACTGTCTTCCAACATCAATATGGGTTGCCAATGGACGCCATCGTCGCTTATGGCAATCTGCAACGGAGTGCGTGGACCCTTCTTTGTGCCGGGAAGAGTTGAGAAGGGATTGTATATCAAGACATGACGGCCGTCGCGGAGGGTGACGGCATCCGTGCCCGACTGGTTGTTGGGAACATCCGACAGCTTCACCTTGCTCCATGTCTCACCGCCGTCGTCACTGTAGGATGTGGCGAGCCAACCGTTGCGTGTGCGTGCCAACACCTGCAGACGACCGTCGGGATGACGGAGGATGGAGGGCTGGATGCAGTCGATGGGTTTTATGTCTGACGGATTCTCTGTGCGTGGAGCGGGTTCCGCCTCTATGGGACCTACGTATTTCCACTTGCCAGTGGCGGGGTCGTAGATCTCGAAGTGGAGTTTCCATCCACCCTTTTCCGTACTTGAACCGCACACCAACTTGCCGTCAATCCATTCTGGCTTGTTCTTGATGGGACCTAAGAAACCCGCTGGCAAAGGCTCACGCCGGCTCCACGTCTTGCCGCCGTCTTTCGACTTGACAAGCCATCCCGTCCAGTCTGCCACACTGCTTCCTATCTTGTAGAATAGCCAGAGTTCGCCGTTCTGCATCTTGCACAGCACAGGATTCCAGCAAGCCTTCCGGCTCATGGTACTGTCAATGCCGGCAATGCGTGCCTCCTCGGTGCCTTGCTCAAAGACACCGTCGGCGGCGAGTATCGGTTTTGACCAATTGTCTGAGCCACGAGGCTTGCGACAGACATAGATGCAGACATCGGGATGGCGCTCGTGGGTGCCCCCGAAGAATGCTGCCACCAAGTCGCCCTTGTCTGTCTCGACAATGGTAGAAGCATGACATTGCGGAAAATCAGCATGGGTATATAGGAACTCGTCATCAAGTATCATTGGGGAAGAGGCAGGTATCTTACCCTCAAAGAGATGTTTTCCTGAACCGACGTCCTTGATGCTTCCGTCGGGTAAGACAACGGATGCCATCGTATTGCATGGAATGTCCACCTCCCAGGAATACTTCTCCAATGTCTTCTTCCAATGGCTGCCCACCATACCGTAAGGGGAGTCATAACTTGCATCCACCTCATCACAATCCTGAATATCCCAAAGAGGACTCAACATAAACCTGTGCATGCCATCGTTTTCCTTGGCAGACACATCATCCGGCTGACGAATACCAGCCAGGCGGGTGAATGCCCAGGTGACAAGGTCGCCTATCAGCATCACATGATTGCCGCTGTTCATACTGGGATTAGCCTTGTCTCCATTCCACAGTTCCCATATCGTGGTGGCACCGTTCTCGACCATATATCCCCAAGAGGGATAGGAACGCCGGGTGGCAAGCAGCCATGCCACATCGGCGAAACCATTGTCGCTGAGCGTGGTGAGGAGCCACGAGGTGCCGATGACACCAGTGGAGACATGACCGCCATGACGCACCAAGGTGGTGGTAACGAGATTCTTGACCACCTCCTCACGCAGGCTGTCGGGAACCATGCCGAAGGCAAGCGGAAGGATATTGGCGGTTGCAGTATTGTTGCCATAATAGATGCTGTCGGGATAAAGCGTGTGTCCCGGAGACGGCGATGTGTGGGGGCGGTTGGTGAGGAAGACATCCTGGAAACGGGCGGTCAACCTCTCTCGCCGGGCCTTCCACATGACAGTGTCGGCGGCATGGCCTGCAAGAGGGGCATAGCGCTCCATCAGTTGCATCACCCTCACCATATATGCCGTGGCAATGAGGCTGCCGTCGGTCTGTCGGGTGGAGTCCTTGCTGTGAATAAGTTTCAATGACTCAGGAGGCAGGCACCAGTCGCCGTATTTGTCGCGGCGCACGATGCCGTCCTTGCAGTATTCCTCCATGATATGGTTTGCCCACTTGCGTATGGACAGATAGGATTGCTCCATGGGTTGCAAGTTGCCGTATTGCCGATATAGCATGTCGCAGATAAAGGGCAGGGCGGCTGGCCAGGTGACATCATCGGTGTAATAATTCCAGAAGGATGGAGCAACGTCGGGGATATTGCCGTCCGAACGCTGTGCCTCGCATATATCCCTCATCCATTTTGAATAGAGACGCTCGTTGTCAAAAAGGAAGCTCTCGCCTAAGGCACCGGCAGTGCGGTCGCCCAACCAAGGCTGGCGCTCGTTGCGCTGCGGACAATCTACAGGCATTCCTTTGTAGTTGCTGCGGATTCCCCAACGGGCATTCTGTATGATACGGTTGAGCAGGGTGTCGGAGCATGTGAAGTTGCCGATATTCGCCATCTCATCACCCACGGCGTATGCCCTGAAGCTGTTTTTAGAATAATCAACGGGGCCGCTGACCTCAACATAGCGGAATCCATGATATACGAATGACGGAGTCCATGGGGCGTTTTCCTGTCCGTTGCAGACGTAGATGTCCTCAGACTTGGCGTCACGCAGGTTTGCGGTATAAAGCGTTCCGTCGTCAGTCAGTTTCTCGGCATAACGGATGCGGATGGTGTCGCCAGCCTTACCTTTTGGCATGACACTTATCCAACCGGCCATATTCTGCCCGAAGTCAATGATATGTGTGCCGTTGCCATGGGGAGTGACGGATAATGCGGATGCCACTTCCTCAGCCTTCATGCCCGGGGTCATCTGCGGGGTTAGCACTCCCGTGGGAATGTCAGTGCGTTCCGCCTTTGCCCAACTGGTGTCGTCATATCCGGGAAGCGTCCAGCCGCCCAGTTCCATACGGGCGTCATATTCCTCTCCGTCATATTCATTGTTGGCTCGAACCGGTCCCTTGGCGGTGATGCGCCAACTCTCGTCAGTTACCAGTCGCTGTTGCTTGCCGTCGGCATATTCTATGATGATATTCAGGCGGCATTTTGGCAATCCGAATACGGGAGTCTTGTATGGCTTGTTCTGGCGCATGGGGAAATAGCGTCCATTGCCCAACACCACACCCACTGCCATGACACTGTCTATGAAAGAGGTGACATCGTATGTGTTATAATAGATGGTCTTGCGGTAATCAGATGCAACGGGTTTCAACACATCCGCCGCTCCCACTTCCTTGCCATTGATATAAAGTCGGTAAAGTCCTAATCCGGCAACGAATGCCGTGGCCCTGCGGACAGTTCCCGGTTTGAGTTGAAACTCCTTGCGCAGGTATCGGGCTGACATTCGGGTATGCACGCCGCGCTCGTCTCCTTCAGCCAGGCTTTCCATGCCTATCCATCTGCCACCCCATCGGTTTTCGGAGAGAAGACCGATGCTGAAAGAGGCAGGACGACTCCATGCCGAGTTGCCCACGTTGGTGGTGATTTTCACCTTCCAATAGGCATGCTGGTTTGACTTCAACGGCTTGCCTTGATAGGTGATCCATAGTTGGTCGGCAGATGTCACTTCGCCCGAATCCCATAGGTCTCCCTCGTTGGCATCCAGTTTCTGCATACTGCTTGCCACAAGGATATGGTAGGACTGTTGGCGTACATCCTTCTGTTGGCTGTACGACTTCCATGAAAACCGTGGTGTAGTGGTGTCTATACCCAATGGATTCTCCAAATGCTCCACAGTCAAGGCTTTAAGCTCAACGGGAGGTATCTGCTTCTTGCGTGCCTCAGCTGAGTAAGGCAGGCACAGGAGCAGTATAAAAAATGATATATATAATAATGTATGCATATTATAAAGTCGAGCGTTTATCTTCCCTGTCAACATCCGACTCGCGCTTTTCGGGTGCCAATGCGTCGAGATAGTTGCATTTCTCGTCCATGGCTATCAGCACTCCGTCGTTCTTTGAGCCTTGGTCGGAAGCTGGATTGTAAGTGAGTGTCTTACTGTTATAAGTGCCGATTTGTCTTATTGTGCCTGTGGCGGCATCCATCCACCAAACAGACTTGCGCTTGCCGCTGATGGCATCCAGGCGGATACGCATCTCCCTGCCCGTATGGTTATACACCATCAGGTAGTCATTCCCCTTAGTGGCTATCAGTCGCTCGTATTTCTCACCATTATCCATGATGATGCTTTGGTCGGGCCGACGCTCGAAGTATGGCATGGCAAGCATCAGTCGCTTGAGATATTTCATCTGCTGGTAGCCCGGGTCGTCGAGAGCCTGATACCATGCCTTTTTCATACCGTCGGCAAAATATGCTCCCGACAGTCCGGGACGCACAAACTGCATGATGGCATTATGTCCATAGGTGTGACCGCACGCTCCGGCGAATACCGACCAGTAGGCATATCGTCTTACGTCGCGGTCGTTCCATCGTGGCTCGTCGGCATCATGCAGTCCCTGCGGTATATCCTCATAACTTGGTTCACCGTCGATAACAGGTTTTATTGGCTTGTAGCTCCATGCTGAATCCACATACATCCAGTTGTTCTCCTCGGTGTTGTCGGGAATGGGGTATTCCTTGTTGCCCATACGCTGCCCGTAACGTCGGTGTCCGCTCTGGAACATGTTGAAGTCAAGCCATTCACGATTGTTGAACCAACGGGCGGAAGTGGTGCGCCCACGGGGATGGAATGTCATTAGGTGTTTTTTGTCAATCGACTTGATGGTGCGCGCCAAGGCATCCCACACTTCAGGGCGGATGTTCCCCTGGATGTCGCCACCCATAATCCAAATGATGTTCGGACGGTTCTTGTATCTGTTGGCGAGAAACGTGCCGTATTCCTTAGCCTGAGCCTCGTTCATGAGTCCAGCCTTGACAAGTCCTCCCCAGATGCACACCATTCCGACATAAATGCCGTTGGCGGCAGCCATGTCGATGATGTAGTCCATGTGCTGCCAGTAGCCATAGCCCTCCTCGGTGTCAATCGTCGAGAAGTCAAAGCCTTTGGGCATTGAGAGCTTGCCGTAAGCATTGTATGCCGGCACACCGTTTACTACCTGCACTTGCACCACATTATATCCCGCCTCTCCACAACGTTTCAGATAGTAGGCAGCCTCGTCGCGCTGGAGACGTTCGGGCAGGAGCCATCCCGTGTCACCCAACCAGAAAAAGGGTTTCCCGTTGGCAAATTGCATGAAACGCCCGTCCTGGGATATCTTCAACTGTCCGTTGTCCCAAGGCTTGGGAATCTTCGGGGCGGCATTCAGGCATGGCACATCCATTAAAGAGAACAATAAGATCATTGGCATACAGAGCCGTAATAAGTAGTTTGTCTTCATTTGATAGTAAATAAAATGCGAAGTCCTGGCTAACAGTCCTTCAGGTTAATAATTGATTTTGCAAAGTTAGCTATAATGGTAGTATTTACCAAACTTTTACTGATATTTTTAGAAGTATTGGCATAAAATTAACTTTTATTTTTTTTTGTTTTACTTGCATAGGAAAAGAATTATTTGTATCTTTGCCGACGATTTGCGACAATGACAATGATATGAGATACGTTGACCTGATGCTGCCAGTGCCCCTTGAGGGCTTCTTCACATACTCCGTGCCCGAGAGACTGAGGGAACGGATGCAATTCGGCGTGAGAGTAATCGTGACATTCGGACCTAAGAAAACTTACGTGGGAATTGTGGTGAGAACACACGACAACACGCCCGAGGGGGGATATAAGATAAAGGAAATCATTGACATAGTGGATGACAAGCCCATGATGCTCGACAAACAGATGAAACTGTGGCAGTGGATTGCAGAGTATTATCTTGCACCCATCGGCGACGTGTATAAGGCTGCCATGCCCTCGGGACTCAAGCAGGAGGAGGGATTCAAACCCAAGACGGAGACTTACATCAGGCTAACGGAGAAATACAGAAACGTGGCGGCACTGCATGTGGCTATCAACATGCTATGCCGCGCCGAAAAGCAACTGGCGGCATTTCTCGGATATCTGCAGCTTTCCCACTGGGACGAGGTTGAAAGAGGAGTTGCCATCAAGGAAATAACTCGCGACGAATTAATGAACGCCACACATTCCACCCTCCCCACCCTCACCCAACTTACTAAACGCGGTATGCTGGAGACCTACGAGAAGGAGGTGGGAAGGCTAAACCACTCGGATGAACCGCATCCCGAAAACATACAGAAGCTAAGCACTGCACAGCAGGACGCTTACAATGAAGTTCTCTTCTCGATGATGAGGAAAAACGTGACACTGCTGCATGGCGTGACATCGAGCGGAAAGACGGAAATTTACATACATCTCATCCAGCACGCACTGGACGAGGGAAAACAGGTGCTCTATCTGCTGCCTGAGATTGCACTGACGGTGCAGATAATGGACAGGCTACAGAAGGTGTTCGGAAGAAGATTAGGCATTTATCACTCAAAATATTCTGACGGAGAGAGGGTTGAGATATGGCAGAAGCAAATGTCGAAAGACCCGTATGACATAATCTTAGGGGCAAGGTCGGCGGTATTCCTGCCATTCCAGAACTTGGGTTTGGTGATTATCGACGAAGAGCATGAGACATCATTCAAGCAGCAAGACCCTGCACCACGATACCATGCCCGCAGTGCGGCTATTGTGCTCGCATCAATGTATGGCGCGAAAACCCTGCTCGGCACTGCCACTCCATCCATAGAGTCATACTACAACGCCAAGACGGGAAAATACGGATATGTGGCTCTTACACAGAGATATGAGGGAATAGAGCTGCCGGAATTCCGCATTGTGGATATCAAGGACTTGCAGCACAGGAAGATGATGACGGGACCGTTTTCGCCCATGCTGCTCGCCGAGGTGCGCAAGGCACTTGAGGAGGGCAAGCAGGCTATACTGTTTCAGAACAGGCGAGGATTTGCACCTATGATTGAGTGCAAGCAGTGCGGATGGGTGCCACACTGCCAGCACTGCGACGTGAGCCTGACACTACACCGCAACACTAACCAACTGACTTGCCACTACTGCGGATACACATATTCGATTCCCACTAAATGCCCCAACTGCGAGGGCACCGAACTGCGCACACGGGGATTCGGCACGGAGAAGATTGAGGATGCGATACGCGACATTTTTCCCGAAGCAAGGGTGGCGCGAATGGACCTGGACACCACAAAGACACGCAACGCCTACGAGCGAATCATTACGGACTTTGCCACGGGCAGGACAAACATTCTGATTGGCACACAGATGATCAGCAAGGGACTTGATTTTGCCAACGTGAGCGTAGTAGGGATACTGAATGCCGACTCGATGCTTAACTTCCCTGACTTCCGGGCATACGAACACGCATTTATGATGATGGCGCAGGTGGGCGGCAGAGCGGGAAGAAAAGGCAAGCGCGGACTTGTGATTCTGCAGACAAAGAGTCCTGAACTGCCGATAGTGCAGCAGGTGGTGAACAACGACTATGAGGCTATGTACGTGGGAGTGACCGCAGAGCGCAGGGAGTTCCACTATCCGCCTTATTATAGGCTGGTGTATGTGTATCTAAAGCACAGGGATGACAAGGTCGTGGCAAGTGCTGCCGCCACGTTGTCATTCAAGTTGAGGATATGGTTCGGAGAGCGTGTATTAGGTCCCGACAAACCGTCGGTAGCAAAGGTTAAGTCGCTGAATATCCGCAAGATAATGATAAAGTTGGAAAACGGCATAGACATACAAAAAGTGCGCCAATACTTGCGTAAGGCGCACTCGGATATCTTAAAGGACAAGCGGTTTAACTCGCTCGTCATCTATTACGATGTTGACCCGCTGTAATCTATTATACAATAGTCGGGAAAAATGTAACCATTCAGCTGGTTCTATATATTAGAACACAAAGACACAAAGAAACGAAGATTTTATTTAGATACAAAGACAACAAGCGACTTAAAAGTCGCCACAAAGGCTTGCAGCGGGAAAACTTTGTGGACTTTGTAAGCAGCTTTGCTGCTCATTGTATCTTCATTCAGCGAAAAACACTTTGTATCTTCGTGTCTTTGTGTTTAAAATTATACCTGCTTAATAGTTACGGAAAAATCAATCAGAAGTAATATGCAGCGGAAATCTGCCAGGCATTGCTTTTTCCATTGCCTGTAATTACATTGGTGGCACCACTAACTGCATCGCCTACACCATCGAACTCACCTGTCTTGCCAAGAGAGATATTATAGGAAAAACCTAACTCAAGATGAGAGAGCAGACGCACTCCGGCACCGAGGTTCAAACTGAGATTGCTGTTCTTCAGCTTGAAATTGTTGTTTTGCCCATCTACATTAAATCTCTTGTCTCCAATATTGAAGCCAAACTGAGGACCGGCTGCAAGATAAATGCCTGCCATATCACCGAGACCGAACTCATAGCGCACGTTGACAGGGACATTGATGCTCTTCTGAGACACTTTCTCGCCATCGAGCTTGGCATCACGCTGGTCATACAAGGCGGCAATCTCGAAGCCTACCGGCAGCACGGGGATGCCAATCTTCAGGCTCGGGCCAATGAAAAATCCTTGTTGGTTGTCCTTTGCTACATTATCGCTAAGGTTACTCAGACTAAAATTGGTAATGTTGTAGCCGCCCTTGATACCGAAGTTCACTCCAGCATTGGCGGGTATGACAACCATCATGGATGCCATAAACAAAATTGTGGTAATAATTTTCTTCATAATCGTATTTAAATAAATTAAGTTTCTGTTTGCCAAACTATTGGAGTTAAGGAGTTAAAGGAGTTAAGCCATTAGTATTGAGCATTGGATTTAAGTGCAAAGACATTTAATCGCATGTACATTTGGCTTAACTCCTTAACTCCTTAACTCCTTAACTACCAACAATCTCCCTTACTTCCGAAAGTTGAGTAAATAAATATATATCAATGTCTTTCGCGACGGACGGAAACGCGTGCTGAACCACTGCCGGAAGATGATTTAGTCGAAGACGAGCGTTTCTTCTCAGCCTTGGCCTCTGTGCCCGAGCTACGGCGTGAAGTCTTTGCCTTCTTCTCCTTGAGAGCCTTCTTCGCCACCTTGGGATCGAGCTTGGCTATACTGTCAAGGGAGTCCTTGCGGGCCTGGTCGCCATAAATATTCTTGCTGAACTTCAGGAGTTCTGCCTCAATACGCTTCTGTTCCTTCGCCATTGCGGAATCGGTGGGACAATACTGCGCCAAGGTGCGACCAAGCAGGTTGTTGGTCTTGTAAATCTTGCCTTCATACTTGCTTAAAGTGAAATAGTCGTCGGCACTGATGGTGGCGGCATTATTGAAGCTGCTCGCCGACATGGTCTGACGGCTGAGAAAAGGTTCGAGGTCAGTATATTTTACCCAGAAAAGGGGATATTTGGATGCCTCGCCACCGAAATCGTCCTCACGCATCATCACGGGACATAGCGAGAGCACCTTGCGGCGGAAGGTGGAGTTGGCCTGATCGTAGTATGCCGACTCCTTTAGATAAAACATCTTAACCTCAGCAGAGGGGATGTCACTGTTATCAACGCGGAGTTTACCATCCTTCTCTTCATAGAAGATGTGATAGTTGTCAAGAATTGTCTTCATCTTCACCTTGGCATCATCGGAATAGTCCTCGTTGCCGTCGAGACGATATTCATATACGGGGATATATCCAAAGAGGGCGAGCTTGAAGATATAAGTGAAGAGATTCATCTGCTTGCCCACTGGCTCCACGGGATAATAGAGTGTGGAGTTGGCCTCCTTGTTGAGGTCAATCTCGCGGTAGATATCCCTGCGCCACACCACGTTCTCGGGCATGTCGATAGATGTAGGGAACATCTCACGTGCGCGGACTGTCATCTGCGCATTACCCGAGCTGCCCTGCTGCTCCTTCTTGGCCTTTGCCTCATTACGACGCGCCTTGGGCTGAGCCATGGCCGCACCGCTCACGCATATTATCATCAATAAAAGAAATATCCTTCTCATAATCTCTTAATTTCTAAATTATAATTCCTAATTTCTCATTCCAAATCCCTAATTCCTCATTTTACAATGACTTCCATTGACGAGGGCAGCTTGCGCTCAATGCCGTCGGGACCGACGGCGGTGATGCGCGAGATATAGAACCGCTTGTTGCGCGAGAGTTTACGGAACGTATCCTTCTGTCGGGCTGAGAAATTAGCCCCGTCGCTCACCATCGGCACCGCATTACCCATATTGTCGAAGAAGACAGTCTCGAAACCGAGTACACGGAATGAGATGTCGAGAATACCATCGTCGATAGCGGCTCCGATGCCATCAATCGACATAAGGCTTGCCTTGGATATGCCACCGCCACGATAGCGCGAGGGCACTCCCTTCTCGTCCTTCATGGCTATATAAGCCGTCGGGTCGGGCAACTTGCGCACCTGGAAGGTGAACTGCCCCATCTGCTGCGGGCGTCCCGTATTGGTGCTCGACACGGTGATGGTTACGTTCTGCCCCACTTTCGCCGGACGGGCGATATACTTTCCCATACCCACCGGTTGGAGTGTTCCACCTGTCATCGAGGCACTTATCTTGTTGAGAGGCACTCCGGGGACACTGACACTTATCGGGTTGCTATATCCTGCATAAAGGACATTCATAAGGTCGGCGGAAACGGTGGCACTTGGGTCAACAACAGAGTATTTCTGTGAAAAGTCGCGACGCACACGCTCTCCGCTTCCATTGACGGTCTCGATAAATCCCGCGAGGGTGAAGTCACCTGTCTTGCCGCACACTGTCTCGTAGAGTCCGTCACGCAGTTCCATCTTACGGTTGCCTATATAAATGTCAGGCACCTGGGTGGTGTCCATTGCCGCCATAACGATGCGTGCGGAGAACTTGTCGCCTCTTACTATTGTCTGTGCATTTGGTATGACAAAGGCATTGAGTGAGTTAACGCGTATATCCTTTACGTCAATATTCGACACAAGCCGGTGTAGCACCTCTCCCTCGGCATATCTCACGTCGCTTTGCAGCTTGGTGAGCAGTGTGACAGCTCCGGCAGTAGGCATGTCCTCGAACATGTATTCCTGCCAGTTCTTGCCCATGGTGACTGCATTCTTGGGTATTTCAGTAGTGAGATTACTGCTGATAATCTTCTTCTGCTCAGGGTCATCCACCATAGCCAGTATTCTCGAACGGAAAGAGTTGATGGCGTTGAAGAGTTCACCACCACGTCCACGTCCCGGTGCGAGCATCACTTGGTTGGCAGCCTCAAGGTTGTCCTTGGCAATGATATTATGTACGTCAGCGTCATCGCCGTCAGCCTCACGGGCAATGGCGATTTTGAGCTCCTCGGCGAGATTATATAGCGAGTCGCTCATCTTCTTGACAGTCTGGGCTTTGTCGAACCATGCCTTGACTTTTGCAGGATTAGCCTTGAGCTGTGCCTCGAAATTGTCGTAAATCACCTTGTTCTCCTTGGCCGCGTTGGCAGATGTGCGCCTGATGCTCTCCTCGACAATGGAGAAGCCATTGAGCACCTCTGTTGACACGTTGAGTGCCAACATAGCCATCAAGACGACGTACATCAGGTTAATCATCTTCTGGCGAGGAGATACTGGTCGTTTCTTTATTGCCATTTTCTATTTAGCCCAATTCTTAACTCTTAATTCTTAATTTTTAATTCTTAACTCTTTATTATCAGCTCTTCCCCATGTTCGCGGTCATAGCCTCAATCATGCGGGCATAAATCTTGTTGAGTTCGGCGATTTGCTCTGCCATACGCCTTGACTGCTCGTTGATTTGGTCGATAGTGCCAATCTGCGCACTTGCTCCCTTGAGCTGCATCTCGTAAACCTTGCATATACCGGTAAGCGTGCGGTTGAGGTTTTCCATCTCCTCGGAGTCGCGAGTGAGACGTGCGCTCTGCTCGGAAACCTTTGCAAGCATCTCTGTAAGACGGTTGAGTTCTGCCACATAGTTGGTTGTCGCCTCCTCCATCTCTGGCGACAGCTCCTGCTGCTGCTGAATCCAAGAGGCATCTGCTGACTGAGGTACGGGTGAGCCTGCGACTCCGCCGCCGATGACAGCTCCGCCTGGAATACCAGCTCCGCTGGAAATGACATTTCCGCCAGAAATAGCGGATTCTCCTGAAATCACTGATTCTCCTGAGCCGGCGGCTCCGACGCCACCGACAAATCCTCCGCCACCGATAATTACAGTGCCGCCGCCCTGAACCTGAACTCCTCCAGATGCGGCATCGCCTTCATTTTCCTCCTCAGCATGAATGGCAAGGTCCATACCGTCGGCTGTCTTGTCGAACGGACGGTCGAATGCCGAGAGGAAGAACACAATCACCTCGGTACCCATACCCAAATAGAGCATGAAGTTTGCTCCCGGGAGGTGGGTCAACTTAAACAATGTACCTAAGATAACCACCGACGCGCCCCAGCTATATGCATAATTGAGGAATGTCTGGCCAGGCACGCTGTCCATCCATTTCTGCAGTCGGTAAACCATATTGAACTTACTGTATTCTGTCATTTCTTCTTGGATTTAGGTGATTTCTGACTCGTTGTGTTTGCAAGGCTCCTCACGCAGCGGAAACCGATGTATGAGCGGGGCTGGTTTTGGTATTCTGAGGAGCGCCATGCCGACTTGATATATGTTTCGGGATCCTTCCACGAACCTCCGCGCACGCTCTTGCGCTTTAGGCGGTAGGGGTCTTCCTTGGCTGCATTATATTTCAGTTGGGGATTGATGTCGTTCATCGCCTCCACTCCTGCCTCGGTAAATACGGTGCTTGTCCATTCAGCCACATTGCCTGCCATGTCAAACAGGCCATTGCTGTTGGAAGAATATATTCCCACCTTGCTCGTTATTAGGTTACCGTCCTTGGTATAGTTACCGTTGGCAGGCTTGAAGTTGGCAAAGAAGCAACCATTGCCACTCGCCACGTCTTCATTCTCCCACGGGAACTCGGTCTGGTCCTTTCCGCGTGCTGCGTACTCCCACTCTGCCTCGGTGGGCAGGCGATAACGCTGGACAAAGCGTGCCGACGGACCAAGGCCTTTCAACAGATATTCAGTGCGCCATGCACAGAAAGCGTTTGCTTGCTCCCATGTCACTCCAACTACAGGATAGTCGTTATATGCGGGATTACTGAAATAGTTGCGCATATACACCTCATTGTCGGCATTGGGGAAATCATTAACCCAACATGTGGTGTCGGGATAGATGTTCACTATATATGTGTTGAGGAAGTCCCACGGCCCGCTCAGCGGACGGTTGATGGTCTCACGTATGATTCGTCCCTCGTCATCGACGTAGGCAGTGTCCTTGGATATCCACACCTCCTGATTCTCGTCCACCTTAACATCGGTGTCGAGTACGCGCTCTGCCGGGTCAAGACGATACTTGCGCAAGGCAGCTGTGGTATAATCGTAAATCTCATACTTGTAGTTGAACTGCTTCCAGTCGAGCATCTTCTCACCAGTGACAGGATTGGTGGTGTAGATACTCTCAAGAGCGCGCTGCTCGTCCTCGTTGGGTTTGCGCGGCAGGGCTTTCTTCCAGTTGAGGTAAGGTGTGACGGGATCGCCGTTCTTGTCCTCCTCAATCTTGTATGTCTCGTCGCCACCGTATGCAGGGTCGGCAAGACGCTCACGTATGATGGAGTCACGGACATAATTTACAAACTGGCGATACTGGGAATTGGTAATCTCAGTCTCGTCCATCCAGAATCCTTCCACCGAAATGTCCTTCACTGGTGTCTGCTTGCCCCAAAGGCTGTCCTGCTTCTCCATACCCATACGCAGATGCCCTCGCTTGATGAGGGTCATGCCATAGGGAGTAGGCTCTGTGAAGGCACGTCCGCCCACACCGGTGACTTCTCCGCCAGAAGACGAAGTGACCTTACCGCCAAAGCAAGCCACCATCAACAGAGCAAGCGACAGTAGGCTCAAGGCCTTGAAAATATTTGCCATTCTCATATATATATATCGTTTCTTTTTCTTATAAATATCTCACATTTGTACATCTTATAGATATCTCACACTGGTATGACGGTTACGCCCTTTCTTTCCAAAGTCGATATCCGTCTGATAGCCTATGAAAATCTCATGGCTACCGTTGCCTATGCTGATGGCTGAGGTATATACCTCATAACTATAGCCAAGGCATATGCCGTGGAACATTCCGCCAACAAGCAGCGTCACTGAGTTAGTCGGACTGTATGACAGGCCTCCATACATCATCTTCTTGTCATTGACATACTTCACCCTGCCTGTTACATCCACTCGATAGGCAGTGCCGTCGGTGCGCGCAAGCAAAGACGGCTCTATGCTATAAAACGGATTTTTAAGCTTAATATTGTGTCCGCAAGTAAAATAATACGTTTTGTCAATGTTAAAAATCTGTCTTTCGCCCATTTCTACCTTTGGACTGGTGGCATGAAGCATAGATAAACCGGCATACCAAGAGCCGTGGGTATAATAGAGTCCTACTCCAAAGTCCATACCCGAACCTGTCACTTCGGACGTGGGGATGGCAGGGTCAGTGCCGTCTTCCATATCTACTTTTGAGCCGTCGAACGTCTCGCTAATCATTCCCAACTGCACTCCCACTCCAATCATTCCGCCAAAGAGTTTATGGCGATATGCATACTGAAGTCCGAAACGCTTGTGGGAGAAGAGACCTATCTCGTCATTCAGGAGCTGTACTCCCACACCATGATATGACTTGAGAAAATAGAAAGGCATATCGCCAGAGGCATACATAGTCTTGGGGTTATGCTCAAATCCCGCAAAGGTCATGTTATAGGCAACGGCAACATTTATCTTTGACTGTTTTCCCACCGCTGCGGGGTTGAACGACGGCTCCATAGCCCAATAATGTGAAAACGACGGGTCGTACTGAGCCTTGGCATAAGCAAAACCCAGCAAGAAAATAAACAGAAAAGCCGTTCTTAGTGAAAAGAGCGGCCTTTTGTGCTTTGACAGTCTAATATTCGTCCTCATTAAACAGGAAATCTTCCTTTGTAGGATAATCAGGCCAAATATCCTCAATGCTTTCATATACGTCTCCCTCGTCCTCAATCTCCTGAAGGTTCTCAAGAACTTCGAGCGGGGCACCCGAGCGAATTGCATAGTCTATCAACTCTTCTTTGGTTGCAGGCCAGGGTGCGTCTTCCAGTTTCGATGCTAATTCAAGTGTCCAATACATAGTGTCTATTTTTAAAAGTGTCTGAATTTTGCCGCAAAAGTAATAATTTTATTCTTATTTACAAGGTTTCTGCCATATTTTTTCACTTTTACCTTCAATATTATTCAGTTTTTTTGCCAAAACGAAGAAAAAGTCGGATAAACGGTTCAAAAATTGCAGTATTTCCTTGCCTACCGTCGCTTCATTGGCGAGTCGGATGACACAGCGTTCGGCACGTCTGCTCACCGTGCGGCATACGTGAGCTTGCGATGCGGATATGCTGCCGCCGGGAAGGACAAAACCAAGTTTCTCCGGTAATTCAGACAGTATGGCGTCAATCTCATTTTCAAGAAATCCAACTTCATCCTCCGGCAATATGGCAGAAGGATACAATGGGGTCTGGCTTTGGTCGGTGGCAAGATGTGTACCTACTATAAACAAGTCAGACTGTATTCTTGTCAATACAGAATCAATAGATTCGTCAGTAACGTATGATGACAATAAACCTATATGGGAGTTCAGTTCATCCACTGTCCCATATGCCTCAATCCTTACGTCAGCCTTACTAAGGCGAACACCGCCGACCAGGCTTGTCATACCCTCATCTCCGGTCCTTGTATATACTCGTGTTATCTTCATATTCTAAAAGTTTACGATATAATCATGTTTATATCTCTTATCGACATTCAATACAATACCCATGTAATATAGGTCGAAGGAGATGGTTGCTCTTTCATTCTTAATCAGTTTTTGCCAAAGCATAGATCCTAATCTTTTGTCAATGTCATCCATCACAAGAACATGCCCATCTTTCAAGTTGGAAACAAGATCGGTCAACTTATCCTCTTGGATGGATAAAGCAGACACAATTGTCAGTTTTCCAATATTCTCGCAAGTGTAGTTGGAATCAAACCTGACGCTTGTCATTCGACAGCCGGCATTTATATAATCCTTATATACAATATGTTCGGACATTATCAAAGCCGTTGGCGATTGAATCCAGTTGGCAATCCTGAAAAGGAGTTCAGCCTTTTTCCTGAACATCGGAGATAAATCAGGATATCTGTTTGCAAGATCTTCATAAGCGTAATACGGATAATGCTCATTAATGACATAACGTATGAAGCTATAGTCAGAAGGCGACTGGACGCCAAAGCCTCTGCAATGTCGCCAGCGATATATCCATATAAGCCATCTTTTCAACCAATACATCTTATTATATAACGCAGTTTTCAGTTATTTATTGTAATCACTTCAAGAAAAATCAAAATATAAACCAAAAGAAAAAGCCCCGAAGATATTGCTATCCTCGAGGCTCGACTTTGATTTGAAAAGAAG
>SAMEA3663208__coassemble_175_pt1 | contig 29868 bp, 29 predicted proteins | sample SAMEA3663208__metabat2_low_PE_010 | metagenome-assembled genome bin SAMEA3663208 (sample SAMEA3663208) | pig gut metagenome | biome: pig gut; feature: pig-associated habitat; material: faeces | place: China | collected 2013
TCTTCATCTGTCCTATGGCCTCCTCGCGGGTCACCTTGTGCTCGGAGTCCTTATTGAATTCCTCTACAAACTGCGCACAGTGCTCAATCATCTCTTCCATTGTACACTGCTGTGTGAACTGCCCATTTTCATAGCAATATTTGCAGTATTCCTCGTTTCTGCTTCCATCGGCATTAGTGCCGTAGTCGTTAACGTCATTGAGCGGCATTCCGCAGCTCTGACAAAATCTCTGTTCTGTTTTCATAATCAATCACTATTACCTTTATTTCTTTACAAATGAAGACATCTCTATCAGATTACCCTCTGGATCCGCCACATAACAGGTGCGTTGTCCCCAAGGTTCGGTAGTTGGGGCAAATATGGGTTTTGCTCCCATGATTACGGCACGCTCATACTCCTTGTCAACATCGGCGAAGCATGGGACATCGAAGGAGATTTCCATCGTGCCGTTGACTCCTTGTGGATAGGCATACTGTTGTGATGTCATCTGTTCGAAAGCGTCACGTGGGAACATTATGATGCGGGAGTCGCCAAAAGTCATCTCCACATTCGGGTCAGTGCCGTTCCACTCTGTCTTGAAGCCAAATATGTCGCGATAGAAGGCTACCATCTTGGCATTGTCGGTGGTGAAAAGACCTATGGTATTGAATGAAAAACGTGGTTTCGTCCGCGACATCATCTTTGCAAACTCCACAAGCCCCATTTTGTAGAAGGTCTTGTATATCTCTATTTCCTTGGGCTCGTCGTTCTTAAGGAGAGAAAGAATCTCGCAGGCAAACTCCAAGCTGGCGCTACCGTTGGCTGTCACTATGTTCTTGTCGCTCACTGCCTGGGCGTTGACATAGTTGGCGGCATTGGTGTAATGCTCCCCGCCCCACAGTTGCAACTGCTCGATGCCATTGCCTGTGTGACGCACATCATTGAGGAAACCCTTGCTCGCCATCCATGAGGCGGCATTGCAGATGGCACCTACTATTCGCCCTTTACCTATAGCATCGGCAACAAGAGGCTTGACACGCTCCGCTGCCTCACTCTTCCAACCGTAACCTCCGATAAGCACAAGAGCGGCATAGTCGTCGGGAATGGACTCAAATGTATAGTCGGGCAGCAAGCGGAAACCGCTGATGGCCTCAACAGGCTCCATCGTCTCTGCCACAATCTTGTTCACATACTTTGGATTCTCCTTCATCGCCATAGCGTCAGAACGCAACGGCTGAGTGAGATACGGCAATTCGTGCTCCGCAAATTGCGGAAGCAAAACGTATAAAACTTTCTTCATAACATAAAAAATTGATGTAATTAAAATTTTTCTTCCATCTCGTCGAATATTGCCAGAATATTGCCCTTGTACCACTCAATGTCCGTTGGCAACCATGTGAAACCATGATTCATTTTTCGACTGAAAAAGTACTACTTTGACAACCCCCTTGATTATTCTTTTCAATCACATTGGTCAATTAGTTCATGTATCTGTCCGAAGTGCAGATTCAGGTGGTTGATATATCCGCATATCATTGCGTCGAGGGTCACCCGGCACCCTTCGTAGTCAAGCCAATAGTTGTTGAGTTTGTTTTTGTCAACCGAGCGGATTACTTGGCAGATGTGCAGGTTATAGTATTTCAGCAGCAGCACGAGCTGATACCAGTCCTCGTGCTGATAGTCCTGAAGCTGAATCCAAAGGTCGTTGTCCTGGGTGTAGTCAGGGAATACGAGCATCCCCATCTCGGTGTTGAGCATTGAGTGTCCGCAACGAGGGGCATACTGCAGGCGCACCATACGCTGGTGGTTGTTGGAAGCCGAATCGATGAGATGCCCCACGAGCATCTTCACCGTTCGGTTCTGACTGTTTCTTTTCACACTTACCTGCTCCTCCGTGAGGGAAAGGAGCATTGGTATCTCGAAGTTCATGACCTCGTTGATACCGTCTATTATTTCTTGATAGTCCATATTTTACTACAAAAAACTTAATCATTACATTCTGTCTTTCTGACTCTTGCCCGCGCCAGTGCCCTTATACTTGCTGCGGGCCTCGTTGAACTTCCATGTGAGGTCGAGCGAGAACATGCGGCGGGCACGGTTCTCTACCGTCAGTTCGCGTATTCCGTAGATGGTTGTTCCCGTCTTGTTGGTGTTGAATATGTCATTACAACGCAGGTCGGCCGTGAGCGTTCCGAGACGCTTGATGTCCTTGCGATAGGACAGGCTCAGGTACCGTTGGGGTCATCAGTGTCGTCAAAGAGTCCGTCGATATTCAGGTCAATGCCGAGTTTTCCGATTTTTCCGTTATAGTAGGCATTGAAGATATGCTTCTTTGAGGAAGTATGCCTGAATATGTCGCTCTCCGAACGCTCCAGGAACTCTCCGTTTTCGTATGTGTCGGTATGCAACCAACCGTCGTATTTGTCAGATGGATGGCGGTCGTATTTATAGAACGCACCGATGGAGTGGTTGTCGTCGAACATATAGTTCAACTGTATCTGTGGCGACCATGCGCTCCACTTGTATGTCATGTCCTGATTGCTATGACCCAAATAGTGGTCGGGACCCACGTTATAGGTAAGGTCGTTCTTTTGATAAGACCTGAAACTGTCGTATGAGCCACACCAGAAAGAGCCTGAGATGTCAAGACCTCCTGTGCGTCTGCTGCCGATGTCATCATGATCATCATTGCAGCCATAATCATCATTCTTGCTTTCATATTCTCTTAATTTTTAGTTCTTCATCCTTTTGACGCAACAAACGTCGGATTTGCTGCAAGAATAACCAAAAATGTGACGAAAAGACCGAAAATGTGACGAAAAGACCGAATTTATAATAGTTTTCTCACTGCCTTGCGACATTTCTTCGCTTCTTTTTCAGACAGAGTGGTGTTACGTCGGGTGCCGCCTTTTTCTATCGTTGCCACAATATTGAACCCGCTGTACCTGCAGATTTCCCTTATTGCCCTTATCGCCCCGTGGCTCTGGTGCATGATGATGTTGAAGGGCCAGGGAGTGGTGGATGTGCTGACAAGCACGCAACGCTTGCCCCTGTGCAAAGGTTTTGGGAAGCCACGTTGGCTCTCGTCCATCATGCCATATACAATGCGGTCGAACAGTAGCTTAAGCGTGCCGGGGATATTTCCCCAATAACACGGTGCGGCAATCACTATCGCATCCGAATCCTTGATCAACTGCAATACACGTTGTGAATCATCGTCGGGCAGGACGCAAAAGCCTTTTGCCCTACATTTCATGCAGGCCATACAAGGCTGTACATTAAGCTTCTGCACATCCACAACGTCCACCTCCGCCCCTTGCGCCTTGGCCTCCTCACTCATCTCAGCCACCATCTGCGCGATATTACCTCTCTTACGAGGGCTTGCATTGAGAATCAGTATTTTCTTTGTTTTCATCATAAACACTTATTTCATCTTTTATGCGTTAATTCGGCTGCAAAAGTACAGCTTTCGTGGCAAATCACCAAATAATTGGGACAGAAAGCACGGAAAAGTGACGAATGGCGGACTTACTTAAACTCCACCATATCAGCCACCTGTAGGAAATATTCATGCGGTACAAGGGACAGTCCCCTGTACTCCTACAGAGATTATCAGGATTATTCTCTTCTTCATATCTATGTGGTTTGATGTTCTTTGTTGTTCCGGTTAGTCTGCCCTGTCAGACGGTTATCGTGTAGAAGTCTGACGGAAAAGGCTGGGGCTATTCTATGGATTGGTTCCAATCCCTCCCCCATATATCGTGAACGAAAACATAAGAGGCCACAAATATAAGAAATAATTCTGATATCAGGATGTAAACACCGGCCTTTTTTACGTCATGCCAGAAAAAGTTTGTCATCAACAGGTAGAAGATGAGAAGGGTGAAATTACAGTCCACCATCAACATACCACACGCGCAGACGGTCATCTTTCCTCAAGGCTACGAACGATGTTTTCTGCTTGCCGTCACGCTCGGTCAGTTTGAAGTACACCCATACACCCGGATAAGAGCTGTCGGTTCTCTCCGTGAAGTCCGTGGCCGTGCAGTCAGCAAACCTCATGCACACATCATCGAATGAGTTTCTGTAATAGTAGAGTGCCTCCTCTGCCTTGCTGATGTCATGGGATATCAGGGCATCGACAATACGCTTGGCTGCCGCAACAGGAGACTCTGCCTGAAGCAGGGACAGACGCGACTGAGCAACATTGCCAGACAGGGAAGCAGGAAGCCATTCAGCCTGGTCGGGTAATGCCACAATATCCTGCTTGCTCAGCATGACATTATACTCCATGCTGGAGCTGTATACCGCCAGATGCTGCTCGTCCTTGACACCTATGTATATCCTCATAGAGCGTAGCAGGCCATCGGACTTCGAGAAGGTATTCTCGACAATCACTTTCTGCTCGTCCAACAGTCTCTCCTCAAACAGCTGCCTCATGTCCATGTTTTTCTCTGCAAATTCCGTGGTGACGGTCACCATGGTGCTGTCCTCCGACTGTGTGACCTTGTTTCCAGCTGAGCCGTTGATGGCAGTCTCCTGCATGGCAAGCAACTTCTCAGGGAACACAAGCCTGTCGAATTTCTCCAAAAAGCCCGATTCCAAACTTCCCCTTAGGTACATACCGCTGCCGTTTTCCCACATATACATATACGCACCGTCGCACACAACAGTCCTGCCCCCATCCTTCTCCACTCGGAAGAAGTCTGTTCCGTCCTGGCGCAAGAACGAGATATCCATTCTGACAAAATCGTCAGCAAGGCTCAGGTAGGTGTCTTGTCCTGTCGGCAAGACGGTCCGTGCAGAGATTGGAGAGCGAGCGGAAAACATAGTTCCTGATATTCAGCTTTGCACACTCCTGCCCATCTGAGAACCGCTCATGCAGCCTCAGATAGCAGTCCTGCAACACATCCTCGGCATCACTTCTGTTTCCGAGCCTGTAGCAGGCGTAGGTAAGCAGGGCATCCCGCTCCATGCCAATAACCCTTACCAAGTCTGATAGTATGCTATTCATAACTTCAACTTTTCACATGTTTCTACACTAGAAACGGAAAAAGACCAAAAAAGATTTAAGTCTGCCATGTTTTTTTGTCATCGCTAAGCCTTGACATTATGTTTTTCATTTACTCAACTTTCTTAACTACTGAAAGTAGAGTACATGCGAAACTTAAATCAGTTATTCTTGTGGGGTAGGATTGTTAACAGCAACGGCATATAGAAAGCACTTGCACATTATCCCATTTGGAGAGAAATATGTGCCAAAAGGATTATTTGCGAAAAATCGTTGTAACAGGTATTGCGGTTTCTCGAATTTATTTTGTAATTTTGCCGGGGAATTAATCTGACTTGTATGAAAACTGTAATAATATGGATGATTACCGTTTGCCTTTTCTTCAGTGGATGCGACGCGTTCCAATACCACCCATACGAAGTGAGGTTCGACGGCGACAGAAACATCAACGAGAACAATATCGTCAGGATTGAGGAACAATGCCGCAATCTTGACTCACTGTGTGTGGCTTTCATCAGCGACTCACATCACGACTACTCAGACCTCTGCGACATGGTGAGAGACATCAACCGCAGGGACAGTGTTGACTTCGTGGTTCATCTTGGCGACCTCACCGACACCGGCACCATAAAGGAGTTTGTGTGGGCACGCGACTATATATCGGGACTCAACAAACCGTATGTGGCTCTCATAGGCAACCACGACTTTCTCGGTACGGGCGACGAGATATACCGCAAGATGTATGGCCCGATGGACTTCCACTTCATTGCGGGAAGGGTGAAATTCCTGTGCATCAACACCAACGCCACGGAATACGACCATATTGCCGACATTCCCGACTTTGAGTATCTTGAGAACGCAGTGACAACTGATTCAGCACTGTTCGACCGCACCATAGTGTGTATGCACGCACGACCCTACAGCGACCAGTTTAACAATAATGTGGCAAAACCTTTTGAATACTATATAAAACAATTGCCGGGACTGCTTTTCTGCATCAACGGGCATGACCACAGCTTTAGCTTCGACGATATCTTCGGTGACGGGGTGATGTACTATGGCGTGACATGCACAAGCGACCGGCAATACATGATTTTCAACATCAACAAAGAGGGATACAGATATGAAGTCATTGATTTTTAGCCTTATGTTCATGCTTGCGACCCTGTCTGCCAATGGAGCCGAAAGGGATTCGGTGTCAATTGCCGACTCGCTGCTCTATCTCGACGTTGCGCCCACAGAGAACGTGCGCATAGAGAATGCCGGAATGACAAAATACGACCGACGCATTCACCGCCACAGGGAGCATTGGGCGGAACTCATCCCCACACAGTTTATACTGCAATATGCCGGCAACATGGGATTGATGTCGGTGGGCATAGGCTGGGACTACGGCAAGCACAAGCAATGGGAGACAAACCTGCTGTTCGGCTATCTGCCCAAGATCAGCAGCCACAGGGGGAAGCTCACTATGACAATAAAGGAAAACTTCCTGCCCTGGAGCATGTATATGAAAGGCGGATGGCTGTTTGAGCCACTGTCGTGCGGTCTGTATCTCAACACGGTGTTCGGCTCGGAGTTTTGGGACCATCAGCCAAGCCGCTACCCCGACAAATACTATGAACCACTGAACACCAAGGTGAGGATAAACGCGTTTGTAGGTCAGAGAGTCACCAAGATTGTGCCTGCCAACAAGCGCAAGTTCCTGAAGAGCGTGTCGGCATTTTATGAGGTAAGCACCTGCGACCTTTACATGCGACTACTCGTGATGGAGAAGAAGGTCAGCCTATGGGATATCCTATGCCTGTCGGTGGGCGTAAAGATGCAGATACTATAGCTCTCAGTTGCCGAGGACGGTGATGACCGCACTCTTGCCCAATCCCTCAATTGAGGAGACCATCAGCCGATAGAAATTATTTCTCACTATGCCATACCTCATCGCACCGGAATCACCCGAGTGGGCAATCCAATAGGTATAGAAAGTCTCGAACACTCCCATATTATAAAACACCTGCTTGATGCCATAGGTCTCCAGTTCGTCATCACTGTAGCGCTTCAGCACATCGAGATGCAAGCCTGAAGCCCTGTTGACGTCGCGTAAGGAGTTATAGAACTTATAGTCGTAGAGATATAGAGTCTCAGCGAACATCTCGGGACGTGTCTCCCTGATGAATGTGCCCTGCTGTTCGTCATAAAGATAAACACACGAGGGATTCACGGAGGCCTTGAACACTATACCTGTCAAAGCACCACTGTTCTGGTATGTAGCGTAGGCGCAGTTCTCCAGTATATATGCCGTGCCATATTGCCCTGACGACGGGAAGGCTGCGAAATCGGACATTGAGGAGTCGGAATAATAATGATTGAACACGGAGCTGAGATAACTGAAAGATGATTGGGAGCCGTCCTTACGGAAAAATAGCGGGTCGATGACATACTCGTCGTCCGCACCACTGTCCGAAGCGAAATTGTCGGGAAGCAAATACTCCGCCGGCTGTTCAAATCGCGAAAGCCTTGCCTTGTGGCGGAACAGGTAAAAGCGGGTGTTGAGATTGACGAACTTATAGTTGGTAAGATTGACATAGGCATACACCTCGCCATCATGGGACAGTTCAAAGACATCCTTCACCTTGCCCAACACGACCTTTGCCACCACTCGCTCCATGTTCACCTCGACATACACATGATTGTTGACCTTGCCGGTAAAGTCCTGACGCAGGTTCTCCGAGGCACAGCTTGACATAATCGCGCCCTCACTGGAAAGGGTGGACATAATACCGTCGGCATAAGACACTGAGTCTTCCAAAGCCAACAATTGGTTTTCGTACTCGATATTGTCCGGGATATTATTGTAATTGGCTATGGCAAAGATATCATAATATCCCAACGGAAGCCTTACGGCAGGCAAGAGATAGGTGAAGTCATACTGGTTGTCAACCGAGGTTGCCAAGGGGGTGATGTCGTCGATGTCATGATAAGCCACCAACTTCTTGGTGTCAGAATTGAAGAAAAAAAGACGCACACTGCTAATGAGCGACTCACTGGCTATGACCGTTCCACCTCCAATATCAGATGAGGAGCGGAAAGGGGCGTTAAGACGGACATGCACATTCACGGTGTCTGCGGAATTGGACTGCCCATCAAGGCATGCCTCAACAGCCTCTGACAACCTGTTGAAATCAGGCATGTTACGGTCATTGAACGTAGCCAAGACTTGCCCCTCTGCCGACACCACATAAATCTGAGGTATGCCCACAGGAGCAAGCGGCCTTATCACCGCAGGATCGGCGGGTATGACAAAAGGCATGGTGAAGTCATTATCCTTCCAATATCCCGAGACACTCTCCCTATCCTCTTTATATGCAACAATATGGAATTGCAGCCAGTCGCGATATGCTCCATAGACCTTGTCAACCACGGGCAGTTCCTGACGGCAGTCCTTGCATCCCGTGTTGAAAACCACGAGCACGTAGGGCTGTCCCGACAAGGATTCAGAGGAAATGACATCTCCGTCAACAGTCAGGAAACTGAAATCCATCAGCCCTCCCGCTGTCGGCTCCGCCATCTTGTCATCATCTTCGCTACATGCCTGAAGCAATCCAAGAAGCAAAAGGAACACGAATGTCAACACATTGCCTAACTTCATTTTCTGTCTCCCAAAATAGCTTTTTAAAGATTTATATTGTCATTCAACCGTATCACCCAGTTGTTTATGCGACATTGCACCACACTGTTTCCCGATTCCGACATATAGAGGATGACGGTATGGAAATCCTGACGGTCGAGATATTCCTGGGCTGAAAGCGGCTTGCCCGACTGGGTGTAGAAAGAGGCTATCTGGCAGAGGAAATCCGTCAGCGGCAAGTCAAGTATGACTGTACCGCTATCATTGTCAGTCAATACAAGACGGCTGTTGTCTCCCTGCATGAGCCGAAGGGTCTTGACGGCATAGCCCAAGGTCTCCAACTGGCCGTTCACATCATCCTCCACCGTGTCTGCCTGCATCTTATATGGGGCATATACCACGGGCGAGGAAGGCACAGAATTATTGTTGGCATCAATCACCCCATTTGCTGATGTCAGCTGAAGCCCATACCTGTCGATGGCCACATCCCCGGAGCCTGAAGCCGGCACAACCTGACACACCAGTACATTAGTGTCCTTGGTCAGGTCAACCTCATGCACGGCATATCTGCCTGTAACCTCCACACTGTCAATCCTTCCATAGAAGAGGTCGCCATACTCGGCATCCTGCACCTTGTCGGCAGCGGCAAGCGACAGGCGCAGGTCATCGATGTGCAACGGTGATGTGGTCATGAAATGACTGTCACCCAACCCAGACCATACAACAAAGTCATAGATACCGTTGGACAACTCGCTTACCTCCACACAATAGTTGTTGGCTGAGAGCTGACCGTAATCAATCTCTATACGCCTGACATAATTGCCCTCATGGTCGAACACCATAATCGAGGCATCCCTGACCTGCTGGCCGGCGGCATCCACATCGAGCATATTGCGGGTGTATCTGATTTTCAGCCATACACCTGTAGGGCAATCGTCGATGTCGGTTTTCACCCACGAGCAACTGGTCAGTATGCCAATGAAGGCAAGGAGGAACAGTATCTTATTTCTTGTCATATATTTCAAAGAATAATATTTGTCTGGTCTCTTACCACCCACGGTTTCACGTTTATCAATGCCTTTATGCTGGTCTCGCCTTCGTCGGGAGTGTCGGGGTCAACCTGCGGAGTGGAATTGCCAAGTTCAGATATACTCGTTATGAGCAGGCGGTAGAGGTTGTTGCGCACTACGGCGAACTCCATGACTCCCATCACGTAGGGGTCGTTGTTGTCGAGATGCTTTATCCAGTAATCATAGTAGCACACATACTTGTCGCCTTTCTTTCTGAACATCTTGACGTTCTGGTATTCCATCTCGTCGATGTCCCCAATCTGCGTGATGTCAACACCTGCCTTTGCCAACGCATCCTTTGAGGTATAGAACTTATAATCAAAGAAATACAGTGAGTCGGGATATTCCGTCTGCGAGGCAAGCACCAGTTTTCCCGACCCATCCGCCTTATACACGTTGTTGTTGGGATTGATGCTCGCCTTGAACACCAGTCCTGTGGAGTAGCCCTTTTTCTGCGCCTGCCATATCATGCAGTTCTCAAGAGAGTAGAATGTCTTGTAAGAAGGCGTTGTCGCCACCTCAGGAAACTCAGTCCATGACAATGCGTCGCCATCGCCGAGACTGCCGGAGAAGTTCTCATAGTAAGCGTCGGGATTGTTAAATCCGTCGGCATCTATAGGCTTGCTGAAGAAATATGGGTCGATGACATATCCGTTGGCTTCCGGGATATCGCCGAAGTGGGTGTGGATATCCCATTGTGGTGTTGACATGGAAGTCAACGTTGCAGTGTGTCTGAAGAAATAATAGCTCTTGGGCAGGTTGACAAACCTGAAGCCGTCGAGCGAGACGTCCGCATACTTCATTCCCGACGCATTATTCAACGCATACGAAGAATACTTCCTTCCCACGTCAATGCGTGCCAAGGCGCGCTCAAGAGTGATGCTCACAAGGTTCTCCTCCTTTTTCTCCTTGAGCACCACCGAGGTGTTGGCAGAAGCCCTGTTGCTCATCACGAAGGGATTGTCGGCATTAGACAAGAGTCCCTGCTTGTAGGTGGAAGCGTCAACGGTGGCAAGAAACTCCTGCTCGGTGGTGGCGTCTATCTTCCCGCTATAGTTTGCCACGGCAAAGATGTCGTACGTGCCCTGGGAGATGACCACTGGTTTCGACAGATAGGTCACGTAGCCGTTAACGGTGCCTTGCGAGCGTTCGAGCTTGGCAATGTCAACTGCCTTGGCGCGCAATCCCGTCTGTGAGTCAAACAGGAATAACTTCACCGACTTCACGAGCCATTCCTTTTCCGTTCCCTGCTCAGCCTGATAGCTGTCGTCAACACCCCTTGTAACTTCGGCCCCTACAGCCGGAGTCTGGAACTGAAACACCACTTCGCATCCGTTGGCAGTGCCGTTCTGGCCATTGTCATCGGCCACCACCTCATTTTCCTTGCTACACGCACTTGCCACAAAGGCAACCAGCAAGACGTAGAATAATGTCTTCGTAATCTTAATCATAACCTTTTCATTTTATTTCCTTAATTTTCGAATATTCTTCAAGCTGTTTCTCCGCTTCCTTCACTCCCTGCTCACGGGCTGACTTGGCAAGGCGGATGGCATTGTCGATGTCGCCCTTGAGATAATACACAAGACTCATGTTCATGGTCTTCTCAGGGCAGTCGGACACTTTCTTCAGGTATTCCTCCGCATCTTCGGCAATGCCCCTCTCTATCGAAAGATATGCCATGGTGAGGTTGATACACTCGTCCTTGGGGAACAGCAGGTATGCCTTTCTCATTATCGACATGTATTTCTGCTGGTTGGCGGAATACTTCCCTGCCAGCATATATATCTCATTGAGACTCAGGTTGATTGGACGGGTCTCGAATATCTTCTCCGACTCTTCCAGGGTGAAGGGCCTTACAATGTATGTCACGGCGTATTCCGTGCATCTCAACGACGGGAAGCAGTTCTTCAGACAGTAGTTGAAACCTTCGGGAGCCTTCTTCTTCATAAGTGCCTCCTTCTCATCCAGTGCAGACAGCGATGTGGCTATGGAGAGAAGGGTGGAACGGTTGGGCACTTCATAATGACCGTTGAGATAGGCTACAAAGCCCTTCCAGTTTTCACCGTTACTCGACGCCTTCACCTTCGACGACGATATGATGCCCTTGGCATTCAGGTATTGCCTCAACGACTCAGTGCGGTCAACACTCAACTTCATGTTGCGGTTTTCATCGCCCTCGGGAGAGGCATATCCCACTATGCTCACGTCTTGTATCTCAACATTCGGGTCGTTCTTCACAAGATGTATCGTGTTGTTGATTTTCTGCAGTTCCTGAGGGTTGGTCATGTATGCAGGGTCTATTTCCGTTCGGTTAATGCGGAAACAGAGGTATGCAGAACCTTTCTCCTGCCTTGTCTTAACCTTCTCGGGTTTGGGAATCCGGAACACGGGATAGAGCTTGATGACCGGCTGTTCGTTGGTGAACGAGCATAGATACTCAGAGCCTCGGCTGGTGAACACATTGCAACCGCAACTCATTTTCTGCAGCTTCAGCACCGAATTCCTCATCCAGTCCTCATATTCGGCATATCTGAGATAGGATATCTTCAGGTCCTTGCCTTTCTTCTTCATCACCGCCTCTGCATCAGGAAATATATGCTTCAACTCGCGGTCGAAGAATATCTGCTGGTTGCGACTGTTGATATAGATATAGGGAAACGAGAAACTGCGGTTGGTGAGTGTGTCCACCAGTTCGGGGACAAGCACCACCGACTGGCGCGCAGGGATATCCTGTATGGCATTGAGCTTGAGGGCGACAACCACCTTGCCTCCCATCTCCTTGATAGTGGCGTCCTCCACCTTTATCACATAGTCAAGCTTGGGACTGACCAGGTTGACGGAAGGTCTCTGTGCCAGCATCACAGTAGCACTGGCGAGTATCATAATGGTGAATAGTATCTTTTTCATGCCTTGCAGAGTTAGAATATGTATGATATATATACAGAACCTTTAGAGAACAACCAATAGTTGTAGTTGTCATACCCATAGTAGGTGGAGCAAGTGCCACAGTCGAACTTCTTGCTTCTGAAATAAGTGTAGCCTAATCCTAATTCAGCTCCTACATTCCAATGGGTACTGACTGCATACTGATAACCGCATCCGATGCCTCCCCCAATCATCCATCCCTCATAGCGATGGGACTTCAGCCCTTTGAGCAGACCAAAAGGCAGGCTGGCATTCGACAGGTTGTATTCGCCCGCATGCATATATGGTCCCCAATAGAACCCATTGAATTTCTGGCATGTCCACAACCTGTATTGTGCCTGCACCGCCCAATGCTTGTTGACACTGCTCTCCGACTCTTTCCACGGACGTATTGTTCCATAAACCTCAACTGTAGTACGCGGTTTCAATGCGAACTCCATACCCATAGACAAGTCTCCAGAAAGGTCAAAAAGAAGATTGTTGTGAATAGCCATTTGCTGGGAATTTGCATTTAAGCCACAACAAAGCATAAATATGGCAGCCAAAAGAATCCTTCTCATTCTCCCCGCTGATATTGTCAATATTCCAAATATGCCACCAATATATTCAATCATAATTCCAAATTATATTATTTCCCATATAATAAATATGGTATCACCCTAATAAAGACTTTGCAAAAGTACTATTTTTTTGCAATACGACAAAATATCAGCTATACATTTAATGTTTTTTATATAAATAAGGCGAGCCGAGACTTCAAACGTCAACCGACTCACCTTATTATATATATAGCGGAATGATATTAAAGAATCCTTCCTCTAAGAGATAACTTCAATACGGGATATACCGTCAGCTTATCCATCAGCTTTGAGATGTCGTCATCTGTATCCTGACCTATCAGCTTCTCAAGATCTCCCACTCCATCGGCATAAACCTTCGGCTTGCCATGTATCTGGGCTCCAAGCTCGAAGCGGAAACCAATGCGCTTCTTGGGGATAAGACGACCGAAACCGAGTCCGAAATACGGGCGGAAGCCCTTCACCTTGACACCACCGGCAACATTTCCTTTATCATCAACGGGAATGCGATAATCGCCAATGTCGATACCAATCTCGTTTCCCTGGGCAATCAGGTCGGCGAGTTCATTGCTGTGACCTGTAATCTTTATCACCTTGTCACCTCCAAAGACAGCACCTGCCGTAACAAAGAACGAACTGCTGTTGGGGAAGGGATAGCAGTCGAGCTTAAAACTCAGCTGGGTGCGCTTCAAGGTTCCCTTGATATCCACAGTGCTACTGTAAGCCATACCTTCCACCTCACCACTCACGTCGGCATCAGTATTGATACTGAAATCGGGCATGAAATCCAATCCTGCCCTTACGGAGAGATACGGGGTGACACACGTTGAGAGGTCGAAACCAATACCTTCAGTACCGGCAGACACTCCCACACCAAGACGGTTGGCTATACCAAACTAACTTTCCTGCGCCGACACCGAGAGGCTGGTGAATAGTGCAAGACACAAAACTAAAAAACCTTTTCTCATTTTTCCTTTTATTAAACTGTTATTACTGTTGAATGTATTCTATTCCTCAAAGTCAAGACACACGCGCTGCACGGTATATGGGCGCACCTTGGTGTCTGCCACTGCCACATGTGCGGGATGGGTGGCGTAGGCCTTGAGTGCTTCAGCACTCTCGAGCGTACTGTCGAGCATCACGTCGCAGTTGGACGAGTCGAGACGACCGTCAACATTCACCTTTATACTTACCAGTCCGGGCACCTTGCCCTGAAGGCCTTCAAGTCCTTCCTTGATTCCCTTCTTCACTTCTGCCTTTTCCTCGGCAGTCAATTCCGGATTCAATGTCCAGAGAATAATGTGTTTTACCATAACTTTTTTATTGTTTTTATTTTTGGGGGAGTTAATTTATTTGGGGAGTTAATTTATTTGGGGAGTTAAGGGAGTCAAAGGGAGTTAAAAGGAGTTAAAGGACAATAGTCTTTTCGATGGATAGACTTTTCGATGGCTGCCGGAGTTTATCAGGGCCAGAACATACGTCTTTAACTCCCTTTAACTCCTTTAACTTCCTTAACTCCTAACTTCCTTAACTCCATTAACTTCCTAAAAACACTTGTCCATTGCTTGTTTGATGTCGGCGATAATGTCCTCCACATCCTCGATTCCTACGGAGAGTCGGATGAGATCGGGGGCTATGCCAGCTGCCTTGAGCTGCTCCTCTGAGAGCTGACGATGGGTGTGGCTTGCGGGATGGAGCACACAGGTGCGCACGTCTGCCACATGGGTGACGATATTGATCATCTCAAGCGAGTCCATAAACTTGATGGCAGTCTCGCGGTCGCCTTTCAGTCCTAATGCCATCACTCCGCAACTTCCGTTGGGCAGGTATTTTTCGGCAAGGACATGACACTTGTCGTCAGCCAGTCCGGGATAGTCAATCCATGCCACACGCGGGTCGTCGTGCAGGAACTGCGCCACCATCTCGGCATTGCGGCAATGACGCTCCACGCGCAGTGCCAAGGTCTCAAGTCCGAGATTGAGCAGGAACGAGTTCTGAGGTGCCGGTATAGAACCGAGGTCGCGCATAAGCTGGGCAACAAGCTTGGTGGTATATCCCATCTTGCCGAATGCCTTGGCGTAGGTGAGTCCGTGGTATGACTCGTCGGGAGTGCAGAGTCCCGGGAACTTGTCGGCATGGTCGAGCCAGTTGAAGTTGCCGCTATCTACAACGCATCCTCCCACCTGGGTGGCATGACCGTCCATATACTTGGTGGTGGAATGTGTGACGATGTCGCATCCCCATTCAAACGGACGGCAGTTGATGGGAGTGGCGAATGTGTTATCAACAATCAGGGGCACACCGTTCTTATGTGCTATGCGCGCGAATTTCTCGATGTCGAGCACCTTGCATCCAGGATTTGAGATGGTCTCGCCAAACATTGCCTTGGTATTCGGACGGAATGCCTTCTGGATTTCCTCCTCTGAGGCATCCTGATTGACAAACGTGCACTCGATACCTAATTTCTTCAGCGTTACTCCGAAGAGATTGAATGTGCCACCATATATCTCATTTGAGGTGACAATATGGTCGCCTGCCTCGCAGATGTTGAACACTGCATAGAAATTGGCAGCCTGCCCCGAGGAGGTAAGCACAGCCCCTACTCCACCCTCGAGTGTGGCAATCTTCCGGGCCACCGCGTCATTGGTGGGGTTCTGGAGACGGGTATAGAAATACCCCTCCTTCTTGAGGTCGAAGAGCAGTGCCATCTCGTCACTGTTCTCATATTTGAATGTTGTACTCTGCACTATCGGCAGTTCAATCGGTTCACCGTTTTTAGGCTCATAGCCCGAATGAAGGCAGAGAGAGCCGGGTTTAAGATTTTTTGTCATTGTTGCTCTATTATTTCCTTATTTTCTGAATTTGGTTGCAAAGGTATGAAATATTTCGCAAAAAACTACCTTTTTGTCGCAAAAAATGTTCATTAAGCCTCATTTTCTTTATTAAGGCATTGGTTGTGAAAGCCATAGAGAGACTTCACGTTTAACAAAATGTAACTATCGGAACAAAAATAATTCGGAATTTGCTTGGCAGTTTGAAGGAAAAGCCCTATATTTGCAGCGTCTTTATGACACATTGAAACGAAAACATGTAGAACCTAAGTAAAATGTAACACTATGGAAGTTGAGAAAATAATGCAGCAGCTGGAGCAGAAGCATCCCGGCGAACTGGAGTACTTACAGGCAGTGAGAGAAGTCCTTCTCTCGGTTAAGGATGTATATAACCAGCATCCCGAGTTTGAAAAAGCCAAGATTATCGAGCGTATCGTGGAGCCGGAGCGCGTATTGACGTTCCGTGTGCCATGGGTGGATGACAAGGGTGAAGTACACGTGAACATCGGTTATCGCGTGCAATTCAACTCGGCTATCGGTCCATATAAGGGAGGATTGCGATTCCATCCGTCGGTAAACCTGTCCATCCTTAAGTTCCTCGGATTTGAGCAGACTTTCAAGAATGCCCTCACCACCTTGCCTATGGGCGGCGGCAAGGGAGGTTCTGACTTCTCTATCCGCGGACGTTCGGACAACGAGGTGATGAGATTCTGCCAGGCGTTCATGACTGAACTATATAAGGTGATTGGTCCTTCTGAGGATGTTCCCGCAGGCGACATTGGTGTAGGTGCAAGGGAAATTGGCTATCTCTTCGGAATGTACAAGAAGCTGACCCACGAATGGAGCGGTGTGCTCACAGGCAAGGGCCTGGAATGGGGCGGCTCGAAGATTCGTCCCGAGGCAACCGGTTTCGGTGCCCTCTATTTTGTCAATGAGATGCTTCAGACTCACGGTCTCGACATCAAGGGCAAGACGGTGGCTATCAGCGGATTCGGCAATGTGGCATGGGGTGCAGCCACCAAGGCTACACAATTGGGTGCCAAGGTTATCACCATCTCCGGTCCTGACGGATATATCTACGACCCCGAGGGCATCAGCGGCGAGAAGATAGACTATATGCTCGAACTGAGAGCCAGCGGCAACGACGTGTGCCAGCCATACGCAGAGGAGTTCCCCGAGGCAACATTCGTTCCAGGCAAGAGACCATGGGAGGTAAAGTGCGACATTGCCCTGCCATGCGCAACGCAGAACGAGGTGAGCGGCGAGGATGCCGACCACCTGCTTGCCAACAAACCGTTGCTCGTGGCTGAAGTGTCGAACATGGGATGCACGGCAGAGGCTGTTGACAAGTTCATCGCTGCGGGTCAGCTCTTCGCTCCCGGCAAGGCAGTAAATGCAGGTGGTGTTGCCACATCCGGACTCGAAATGACCCAGAATGCCATCCGTCTCTCATGGTCGGAGGAGGAAGTTGACAAGAACCTCCACCAGATTATGCACAACATCCATGAGCAGTGTGTGAAGTACGGCAAAGAGCCCAATGGCTACATCAACTACGTGAAGGGTGCCAATATCGCCGGATTCATGAAGGTTGCCAATGCAATGATGGCACAGGGAATTGTTTAAAATGAAGAGTGAAGAATAATTTAAAATGAAGAATGAAGAAACATCGTTCGGCGACCGAAGGGAAAGCCAATGGCTGCGCACAACGGGGGCAGAGCCAAGCAAAAGAAAACACTTATATCATCGTTCCAATATCCTCAAACGGGTTTTGGTTCTGACGGCTTTGCTCCATTCTTCATTCTTCATTCTTCATTCTTCATTTAACAACGATTCTTCATTCTTCATTCTTCATTCTTCATTTTCTCAAACTCCGCAGAAGGGTAAGGCCTCTTATTATTCTAAGAAAGCTACGGGGGCACGCACGAGCAGCGGGGAAAGACTGCATCACGACAGTTTGACTTGCGCCCACAGGACTCACCCATTCGGCACTATGCTGAAAGTTACTAACCCCCAAAACGGAAAGTCGGTTGTGGTGAAGGTTACTGACCGCGGCCCATTCGGACGTGGACGTATCATCGACCTCTCATGGCGGGCAGCCAAGGAATTAGGGATGTTAGCCCAGGGAGTGGCTATGGTACTGGTGGAAGTGGCTGACGACATTGTCGTACCGTTCAAGGCAAAGGAGGAAAAAAAGAATCTCCCTGAACTCGACTTTGAACGTAACGAGCAGGGAGATGAACCATTGCATCCCTATTGGGAAAAATAATTATGTTGACAATACCACTCGGGTATTTTCTTATTGTCTTTTCGTTGTGACATTGAATTCCTTAACCTGTGACGTGATGTCATTCTGACCTTGCGCCACGGCAACACGTATCACAGCATTGCCATCCTTGAGCCTCTTGTCAGCCATCACCGTAGCGGAATAGCGCACGCCCTGATGAGGTTTGATACTTTCAACCCGTATGCCGGGAGAGATGTGGATATGCTTGTTGCCCGAAGTCTCAATGACAGTGGGAACCACGTCGAATATCTCAACATCCGAATTGTTCATTATCTCAAACGACACCTTACATTCCTCCCTCGGATGGATTACCCCATTGCCGTCGGCATCCACAAAACTGACATTGCGAAGCTGGATTCTCTCGTTGATATTCACATTATAGTTGTCCATCGCCTTTAGCTGGTCGAGCGTCACGGTCTTGGCCTCAACAGTTGTGTATGGCTCATCAGAGGAGTTCCTCACAGATGCCGTAGCGGGAGATTCCGGTTCCATCTCAATACGGTCGTCACCGCCGTTGTTGGGATCGAAACCACTGCCATCGTCATTCCTTCTGCTTTCCTCACGCTTCTGATATTCACGACTATACTTCTCGCTGCGCTTACGCAGGTATTCCTCATATTTCCTCTGCTGTTCCTTTTCGGCAGCAGAGCCAACAGCAGCGCCCACAATAGCACCGCCAGCCATACCGACTATAGTACCAATGTCACTTCCACGATGACCACCACTGATACCACCAATGGCAGAACCGAGGATTGAGCCGAAAAACGCTCCGTTAGACGCTCCCGACTCTGCGGTGGAGCAACTGCTTAGCATAATTGCGCCAACCAATGAATATGCTATTGCCTTTTTCATATCTTTCAACTTTTATGATTTCACGCTGCAAAATTAGCAATTATATGAATATCATGGCTACGGAATTACCCCATTTTACAATAGGAAAATCCCTATTATGACTGTAACATTGGCAATTCTATCTTTATGCGGCACCCTCCAGTATAAGAAGTATCAACGTAAATCCTTCCATTCAGCTTTTCGATAAGGGTGCGACACAAGGTGAGTCCCATACCTGTGCCCTGTGAGAACTCGTCGAGTTTGGTAAACTGCTCGAACACTACCTCTGCCTTGTCTGCCGGTATTCCAGGACCGGTGTCCTCCACAGAAATGTCCAAACCGCCATCAGCGGTATGACAGGCAAGCACCGACACAAGTCCCTGAGTGGTGAACTTGGCAGCATTGTCGAGCACCTTCTCCAATATCTTCTGTAAGATATGCCGGTCAGTGGAAGCCACAATACCTTCATCATCAGGTTTATATTCAAATGACACTACTGGAGCTGCCACTTGCCTTGCCATTGCCATCGCCTCTCCTACTATATCGCCCAATGGACATTCCTCGATATGAATCTTTATGGTATCAGCATCGGCTATCTCAAGTATATCGTCAATAATCTTTGCCAACAATGCACTTTGCTTCTCAATGACCTCGGTCATCTGTTGGGCCTGCTCATCGTTGGAATACATAGAGGCGAGAAGTTGGGAGAATCCCATAATACCGTTGAGCGGAGTGCGAATCTCGTGTTTCATGCTCTTCATGAACGAGGTCTTCACCTCAAGAGCCTTCTTTGTCTCCTTGTATGCCTCGGCAATCTCGTCGTTTGCCTTCTTCAACTGGCGTCTGCCTCGCATCAGGGTGACAATCCAAATGACAAGCAACACCATTACCACAAAAGCTGCGGCAATGAGAATACGGGTCTGCTCAAGCTTCTGACTGGTCAGCTCGTTTTCAAGAATATTGATTTCATACTGCTTCGACTGTCGCTCGTAATCGACACGCAGGTTCTGTATGCGTGAATTGTTCTCCTCGTTGTTCAGGCTGTCCTCATACTTGCGGTTGCGGATATAGTACTCGAGAGCCTTGGCATTGTCTCCCTTTTTCTCATACCACTGATACTTGAGCTTGCTCACTTGCGCCAAATGGCGTATCGAATTAATCTCTCCCGCAGTCTTTTCGGCATCACATAGCAATTCCCATGCCTTGTCGAGACTACCTTTTATAGTATATGCGCGCGCGAGGGCAAGCGTGGAGGCAAGTATATGCCACAAGTCACGGTCGCCACGAATGACATCATAAGCGAGATTGTACTGCACTATGGCACTATCTATCATCTTGCGCTTCTCATAAACCTGGCCGAAATGAGTGTGACAAAGTGATACACCGAGTTTGGACTTCGCTTCAGTATTAAGCCTCATCGACTCACTATAATAAACCATAGCCGAGTCAAACTGCTTCTTACGCTCAAAAAGCGTACCGATATTGGCATAGTTGATAGCCATACCGAGCTTACTGTCGAGTTTCCTCTCCCCATCAAGAGCCTGACGGAAGATACTGTCGGCAGCCACGTCATTACCCATCACCTTCATGGCATTGCCTATACCGTTAAGAGTAGTGACACGGTTTTTCAGAATCTTCTTGTCATTAGGATTACCATAAACGTCACAATACGAAAGAGCACGATAGTGGTATGCAGCAGCCTCATCCATAATACCGATACGTCGATAGCTGGTGCCCAACTGGTTGAGGATGTGAATGATATTGTTTGTGTCCTTGATTGATTCAGCTAATTTCAATCCGTTTCTGTGGGTTTCTATTGCATCTGAGAACTTGCTCTCTTCCCTAAGTCTCTTACCCAATTCACGCATAGCTATCACTTCGGCACGCGTATCGTGGGAATCGTGATAGGTCTTCACAAACATCCTCAGGGAATCCACACTGCGCACATTCTTCAGAATACTGTCGGTACGTTTGTATTCCCCTTTGGACTTTGTGTCATCAAATCCTCCATTGCAGCCGCTAAGCACGGCTGCAATGAAGAGAAGGAGCATATTAAAATATCTCATATATGCAATTTAAGTAAGTATGTATCATTCTGCGTCCGGAGCCTTGTCGATGAGGTCCATGAACTGGTCGAGCTTCGGAGTGATGATAATCTGAGTGCGGCGGTTGCGGAGCTTGCCTGCCTCGGTATCGTTGGCCACGAGTGGATTGTACTCGCCACGACCACCGGCTGTGAGACGCTTCGGGTCAACACCATACTGGTTCTGAAGAGCCTGGACAACACTTGAAGCACGCAGACAGCTGAGGTCCCAGTTGTTGCGGATGTTCTTCATCGAGGCTGCGGAGGCATTTACGGGCACATTGTCGGTATTACCCTCGATGAGCACGTCATAGTCCTTGTAGTCCTTGATAATCTTGGCAATCTTGCTCAGTGTCTCGGCTGCACGGTCGTTGATTTCATACGAACCGCTCTTGTAGAGCATATTGTCGGCAAGAGAGATATACACGACACCCTTGAGCACCTGAACGTCAACCTCCTTGAGTTCCTCACGGCTCAGCGAGCGTGTCAGGTTGTTGGTGAGCACCATATTGAGCGAGTCGCTCTTGCTCTTCACCTCCACCAAATGGCGGATATACTGGTTAGACTCGTTGATCTGGTCAACCAGCTTCTCAATACTGATATTGTTCTGAGAGGCATTGGTCAAACTCTTGTCGAGCGATGACTGCAAGGCAGCCATATCAGCTGTCTTCTGATTGAGCTGCTCTTGAAGTGTCACCGCACGGGCATTGGCGGCAGCCAACTGCTCCTTTACGTCAACATACTTCTGTCCCAACTCCTTGTTCTGGTTCTGGCAAGCCTCCAAATCCTTCTTGCTTGCGCAACTTCCAAACATTACTATAGCACCAAGTGCCAATACAATAATTTTCTTGTTCATAATATTATCCTTTCTTTAACATTTAATTTTTTAATCTTTTAATTCTTTAATTTCGAGAGCCCTGCTCTCGACTAATCTTCCATCAGCTTGCGGTAACGTCCTTTCTTGATTTCCTCGTTGCCGAGGCGACGCGCCTTGTTGATTTCATATTCAGAGTAGCTTCCCTCGAAGTAGAACACCTCACCGTTGCCCTCAAAGGCAAGGATGTGGGTGCAGATACGGTCGAGGAACCAACGGTCGTGGCTGATGACAACGGCACATCCCGCAAACGACTCAAGACCTTCCTCCAACGCACGCAATGTGTTGACATCGATGTCGTTGGTAGGCTCGTCGAGCAAGAGCACATTGCCTTCCTGCTTCAGAGCAAGGGCAAGTTGCAGACGGTTGCGCTCACCACCCGAAAGCACTGCGCAGAGCTTGCTCTGGTCGGTGCCCGAGAAGTTGAAGCGCGAGATATATGCACGGGCATTGACATCACGACCACCCATACGTATGGTCTCGTTGCCCTGTGATATCACGTCATAAACCGATTTCTTCGGGTTGATGTCCTTATGCTGCTGGTCAACGTATGCTAATTTCACGGTCTCACCTACCTCAAATGTTCCTCCGTCAGCCTTCTCCAAGCCCATTATCAGGCGGAAGAGCGTGGTCTTTCCGGCACCGTTAGGACCGATGACACCTACGATACCGTTAGGCGGCAGTGTGAAGTTGAGGTCGCTGAAGAGCACCTTCTCGCCGAAAGCCTTCTGCACATGCTGTGCCTCGATAACCTTGTTGCCGAGACGGGGACCGTTGGGGATGAAAATCTCGAGCTTCTCCTCGCGCTGCTTCTGTTCTTCGTTGAGCATCTGCTCGTAGGAGTTAAGACGCGCCTTGCCCTTAGCCTGACGAGCCTTGGGAGCCATACGCACCCACTCAAGCTCGCGCTCAAGGGTCTTGCGTCGCTTGGATGCTGTCTTCTCCTCCTGTTCCATGCGCTTGGTCTTCTGGTCGAGCCATGAGGAATAGTTGCCCTTCCATGGAATACCCTCGCCGCGGTCGAGTTCGAGAATCCACTCACTGACATCATCGAGGAAGTAGCGGTCGTGGGTTACGGCAATCACCGTTCCCTCATACTGCTGGAGATGCTGCTCAAGCCAGTCGATACTCTCGGCATCGAGGTGGTTGGTAGGCTCGTCGAGAAGCAGCACGTCGGGCTTCTGCAGAAGGAGTCGGCAGAGAGCCACACGGCGACGCTCACCACCCGAGAGATTAGTGACGGGCCAATCACCTGGAGGACAACGCAACGCGCTCATCGCACGGTCGAGCTTGGAGTCCATATTCCATGCGTCGGTAGCGTCGATGATGTCCTGCACCTCAGCCTGACGCTGCATCAGCTTGTCCATCTTGTCAGGGTCGCCATAATATTCCTCAAGTCCGAACTTCTGGTTTATCTCCTCATATTCGGCAAGTGCGTCGTAAGCCTGCTTCACTCCGTCCTGCACGTTCTCCTTTACGGTCTTGGTCTCGTCGAGAGGAGGATCCTGGGGCAAATAGCCCACGGTATAACCGGGACTCCACACCACTTCGCCCTGAGTAGGCTGCTCTATTCCGGCAATGATTTTCATCAAAGTCGATTTACCGGCACCGTTAAGACCGATGATACCGATTTTCGCACCATAGAAGAACGAGAGGTAAATGTTCTTCAATATCTGTTTCTGGTTCTGTGGGATTATCTTTGAGACTCCCACCATTGAGAAGATTATCTTCTTGTCATCTACTGTTGCCATTACTTTACTTTCTTTTTATATGTACATTCGTGGTAACTAATTGGATGCAAAGGTAGTTATATTTGGCGACACCACAAAATGTTTTAGTATTTTTTTGATATTTTCAACATCCACTGCCATCTATTCTGCAAGATGCACCGTTGCGCACGGGGGATATGCCTGCTTCGAGCGACGACAAGGTCACTGTGCCGTCTTCGAGCACAAAACAGGGTATCCCGGCAAAACCATATCGCTTGGCAGCATCAAACACAGGGTCGTTGTCACGGAGATACAGGAACTCCTTGAGGTTTCTGACATGAGCACCGATGTCTATAATCTGATACTCGGGATTGTCCTTCACCTGAGCCATTACCTTGGTGCAGTCAGGACATGTGGGCATAACATAAATCTTAATCATAACTATGTGTTCTTTATTTAAGTGTTTTATTTTGGGGAGTTAATGGAGTTATTTGGGAGTTAAGGGAGTTGAAAGGAGTTAAAGGGAGTTAAAGACAATAGTCTTTTCGATAGCATCCGAAGTTTATCAGGGCCAAAACATACGTCCTTTAACTCCTTATAACTCCTTTAACTCCTTTAACTCCTTCTGATAACAGCGGCGGCGCTTCACCGTCCTCGGGTTGAGCGTCTTCCACTGCGACAGTTCCTTGAGGTTGTCCTCAAGCTGCGGACCTGTCTCCGCCAATGTGATGCCGTACTCATTATATATCGGGATGAGGTCGGCAAAGAAGAGGGCATTCACTCCCATACCCTGATAGTCGGGATGAACGGCAATGAGCATCAAGTCAACCACTCCCTCATGCTTCCACCTGAGCGAGCGCAGCAGATGAAACCACCCGCAGGGCAACAGTTTGCCGCGCGACTTGTGCAGTGCCTGCGATAGGCTGTGGGTGGTGATGGCAATGCCTACGAGTCTGCCGTCGCAGTCTTCCACCCCAGTGAACAGACGTGTATCCACGATGGGGATGTACTGCTTGAGGAAATCCTCTATCTGACGGTCTGAGAGTTGGGAGAATCCGAACAGGGGAGCATAAGCGATGTTGAGCAGCTCGAATATCTTTCTGCCATAACCGCCCGCGAGCAGGTCGTCCTTTGTCATCTTCTTGAATGTCAGTCCAAATCGTTTCTGCACAAGCGATGTCACGCGTGCAAACTTCTCGGGCACTGCCTTCGGCACGTCAATATGGAATGACACCCAATCCACCTCCTTCACAAATCCCAACTGCTCCATGTGACGGGGATAATACGGGGGATTGTAGATGGATATCATTGAGCCCATGAGGTTGAAGTCGTCAACAAGCATTCCCTCCTTATCGAAGTCGGAAATGCCCATAGGCCCTTGCACACTATTCATACCGTGGGTCCTTCCCCACTCCTCCACTGCATTGAGGAGCGCCTGCGACACGTTGATATCGTCGATAAACTCAATCATTCCGAAACGCACCGTCTTGACATTCCACCTCTCATTGGCACGGCGGTTGATGATGGCGGCAATGCGCCCAACGCACCTGCCGTCATCATGGTAAGCCACAAAGGGTTGAATGTCGGAAAATTCCAGTCCGGCATTCTTCTTGGGGTCAAAGGTTGCGCGCACATCCATGTCGAGGTCGGGCACGTATTGCGCGCAATTCTTATATATATATCGCGGCAGGGCCACGAAATCATCCATCGTCTTCTTAGTGTCAGCTTTTACTACTTTGACTTTGTTCATATATGAAGGTTCATATTATTGTCAATATTGGCTGCAAAATTAAGAAATATCGGTGGAATTACCAAATTTTTTTGCTATTTTTTACGTCCAATATAGAAAACAAAACCGTAATATGCGTTGTAGCGTGAATACATCTCCGCCTCATGCCGCTGGTTGGCTACAAGCTCGTTGGCTGTGGCGTTGTCGGGATGACGTTCGAGGAAGAGTCGCTGAGCCTCCCTTTGGGGGATATAGAAGTTGTCGGTCCAACATTCCAGTGGCAGGACGAAGGTGCGGATGTCATGATATCCGGCATCGCGCAACTGCTGCACCTTGTTGGCAATAGTGTCAATCTCGGGATAGGCTTCATTCCAGAATTCCTCTATTTCCGACGGTCTGCAGTCGGTGAGCCACGATGCCTCACTTACAGCAAGCCAGCCCTCAGGTTTGAGATACTCGCGCCATTCGGCGATGCCTCGCTTAAATCCGATGTTGTATATCGCGCCTTCGCTCCAGATGACATCGAGTGAAGCCTTGGCGAAGGGCAGATTGCACATATCACCCACAATGCCTTCCACTCTGTCGCCCACTCCTGCCTTATGGCACCGTTGCGTCAGTTTCTCTATAAAGAGGGGAAACAGGTCGAGAGCTTTCACCTTAGCATGAGTGTTGAGCGCGAGCTGCACGGTCTGGCTGCCGCAACCGCAGCCCAAATCGGCTATCACGGCTTCGCTGCCAATGTCTCCTATCATCGAGAGGGCACGGCGTGTGGCTTCGTCGCTGCCAGGCCCCTGGCGTGAGATACTTGAGAAATACTCGCAGATGAGCGAGAAGTCAAATTCATGGATTGACGCTACGTTTTCGTCGTTTGCTGTATTGTTGTTGGCGTTTGCCATATTGATATTGTCGTTGTTCATAATGTTATATGTGATTAAAAAAATGAATAATAAGAAATATACCCCAAGGATTTCTGCTTCCCTGGAGAACAACCTGATGGATAACCACGCGCTTGCCGATAATGTGCAGGCGGAGGATATTTACTTCACAATATCCGTATATTTCTTCATGCGGGTGCAAAGGTAGCTATTTTTCCCGAAACCGCCAAACATTTTCCCGATTTTCTTTGTTTTTTATTAAACACAGAGTCACGGAGTGACAGAGTTTTATTAAACACAAAGACACAAAGATACAAAGCATTTGTCGCTGTTGGAAGATACAGAGAGCAGCAAAGCTGCTTTTAACAAAGCCCACAAAGTTTCCAATCCGCAAGGCTTTGTGGCGACTTTTAAGTCGCTTGTAACCTTTGTATCCAAGAAAAACTTTGTTTCTTAGTGTCTTTGTGTTTAATAAACCTCCGTATCTCTGTGCCTCTGTGTTCAATAACTAACTATACTCTCTGCTCTGTATTGTTCATTTTAAGCATACGTTCAGGGACGCTATTGCGCACAGCATCCACCACAAGGCGCAACTGGCTGAGCCGCACGAACGACTTGGTAGTAAGTGCCACCACCTGGCGCGTGGGAATAGGCAAGGCAAAGGGACGCACCAACTGGCGCTGAGAGTCGGTGAGCTGGTCGAGAGCAAGTTCGGGAATGAACGTCACTCCCTTGCCTCCTTCCACCATTCTCATGAATGTCTCAATACTGCCCAAGGAGTAAGTGCTCTTGCTCGCCTGTGCCGACTTCAGGCTACAGAACTTCACGAGCTGGTCGCGGAAGCAGTGTCCCTCGTCGAGCAACCACAGGAACTCATCGTTGAGGTCGGAGGTCTTTATCGACTTGTTGGCATAAAGTGCGTCCGACTTCGACACGTATGTCAAGAACTGTTCATAATAAAGAGGTGTCTGCTCATAGTTCTCCATATCGTCGAGACTTACCAATATGGCAATGTCAATCTCCCCTCGGCTGAGGGCCTTCTTGCAGTCGGCGGTCTTCATCTCCGCCACTGTGAACTTCACATCCGGATTATCCGCCGTGAGCTTATTGAAAAATCGGGGAAGCAGATATGGGGCAATCGTCGGCAGGATGCCTATGCGGCATGTTCCTCCTACAAGTCCCTTTTCCTCGGCCACGATGTCCTTTATCTTCCTTGCCCTTGCCAAAACCCTCCAAGCCTGCTCCACCACGAGCTTGCCTATCGCCGTAGGTGTGACCTGCTGCGAGGAGCGTTCGAAGATTTTGACATCGAGTTCGGTCTCAAGTTTCTGTATCATCGCACTGAGCGTGGGCTGTGTGACTCCACACATCTCCGCTGCCTTGGCAAAGTGGCGGAGTCTGTACACCGCCACAATATATTCCATCTGTTGTAATGTCATTGTCGGTCTTATTTTGGATGCAAAGATAATTATTATTATCGCAATAGACAAACAAATGACCTATATTTAATGTTTTTTAATCAACACAGAGGCAATGAGCCACAGAGTTTACCCCTGCATTTATATTTCTTGACAAATCAATCCGTCGCACCTCCATACCACCTTCGATGCTCCAAGTATCATTCTCCTTAACTTTTATTATAGATAATCGAAGGATGAACGAAGGATGAACGGAGGATGAACGAAGGATGAACGGAGGATGAACAGCCTTTTATCCTTAAAAATAGGGCAAAAGAGCATTTTTTGAATACAATATTTAACACTATAAACCTATTTACCGAGATAGGTTTAAATATTTTAAGATTTAGCATTCATAGCATTAAGCCTACTCCATTATTTTCAGAAACACTGCATTTTCAAACCTAACACAAAGATTCCCAACACCTTAAACCACCGCAACACTACACAAACACTACATAAACACTGCACTGACACTGCATAGCCATTTATGCAATTATTATTTACAAAACATCTTATTAACGATATGTAGTCTATATGTAGTGTTTATGTAGTGTTTGTGTAGTGTTGGAAAGACATATCACTCAGACCTTCAAATATTTACGTCCCCAAATGCAGTGTTTCACAAAAAAAACGAGCCTTGCCGGAGCCAACAGGCATTATGTACAATGCGCAGCCACTGGGAGCGCAGGTGTCCCGCCTGCGGCCTTCGTAGAGAGTAATCATAATCACCACTAAGTGAAAAGATGAATGTGTCATAGCGATTAGCTTTGTGACGAAGGTCAGTGAAGCAATTCGTTGCGTAATTAGACCATCCACCGCCACGTATAACACGTTTAGAACCTGAGACAGGACCTGTTGGGTCGGTCACATCGAAACTGGGGTATTCATCATACCAGTCGCTACACCATTCCCACACGTTACCGCTCATGTCATAGAGTCCAAGCTCGTTGGGTTGCTTGGTTTTGACGGGATGAGAAGTGCTTCCGCTGTTTTCTTTACACCAAGCAACATCATCGATATTGTCGCTTCCACTGTATATATAGTATTTGGTCTTATTTCCGCCTTGGGCAGCAAATTCCCATTCTGCCTCTGTAGGCATACGAAACTGTACACCAGTCAGTTTGTTCAAAGTCTTAAGAAAGCTCTGCACATCATCGTAATCGATGTAATAGGCTGGATAGTCATACCCCACACCATACCAAGTTTTCCAAGTTTCTCCTTTAAACGAAGGCCTCGGTGAATAGCCCGTTACAGCCTTCCACAGGACAGGTGACAGGTCGTTGTCCTGCGGTGCAATAAACCAATGTGTCAGTTCCTCATGACTCTTAATATACCTTAGCCAACCATTCGGAGAAGAAATAGTCGTAGATGCGGTATGCGTCGTCATCCTTGGTGATGATGACTGATAAGCTGAGTTCGGAATGACAGTTTTTTACTCAAGGAAGTCGTTTAATCAGGAATTTTGTGAGAAATTACAAGAAAATAGCAGGGATTTTGTGATAATTATAGTGAAAACATTTGGAATTTTGTGATTAACAAATTGGCAAGACATCATCCATCATGCAGTTTGCCACGACTCACTATGAGGAGGTCGTGGCAATCAACTGATATTTAATGCTTTTATATAATCAACATACTCTTTTGCCAGGTCAAAGATCATGAACCAATGCGTCTGTCTCTCTTGACACATTAATTATCACAGACTTAAAATTTCTTCAATTGGAAGCCTTGTCATTTCCGCAATTTGTTCAACAGGTATTCCTGCCGTCTTCATAGCTTTGGCTGAAATTAGCAAGGATGTACGTTGCTCTTCCAACTGGGCTGACTGCTCTTCCAACTGGGCTGACTGCTCTTCCAGCTGGGCTGACTGCTCTTCCAACTGGGCTGACTGCTCTTCCAGCTGGGCTGACTGCTCTTCCAGCTGGGCTGACTGCTCTTCCAACTGGGCAGACTGCTCTTCCAACTGGGCGTCTTGCTCGGCAATCCTTTGGTCTCGCTTCATAA
>SAMEA3663208__coassemble_177_pt1 | contig 29530 bp, 18 predicted proteins | sample SAMEA3663208__metabat2_low_PE_010 | metagenome-assembled genome bin SAMEA3663208 (sample SAMEA3663208) | pig gut metagenome | biome: pig gut; feature: pig-associated habitat; material: faeces | place: China | collected 2013
TTAAAATCCATCTTTTCTTAAATTTTAGGAGTCAACCTATTCTAAAAAAAGACAGACAATAGTAGTATTGAAAGACAGAGTAATTGCAAGAGTGAGATCATTATATAGGGTATTTTTGTTAATAATGCATGCAAAATGAGCAGATTTCCATCAACTCTATCAAAAAACTGAGTAAAAAGTTGTCAAATTGAGCCTATTTTTTCGCATATATAGGTAGTGAGAGTGATATTTTGATGTTTTTGAAAGTTGCTGTCAGCCTTGCGATTTTCTAATCTTTTGGCTTTCAGTAAATTAGCTCACAAGGCTGACACTGACAGATGTTTTTCAACTTTTTATTTTATAAGATGCTACAAAATCATTTCCAAACTTATTGCATTTTTTATCACTTCTCCCTCTACATATCATCCATCGAAAGTCCTTTGAGTTCTACCTGATAGCCACGCAGGTGGGATTTGATGTATTGGTATTTCTCTTCAAGAGTGTGGGCACTGAACTTGCGCGGGTTGCGCTTTACTTCCGCCACAGTTGCACGGCGGTCGAGCTTCTCAATGGCGATAAGGTCTATCTCGTTCTCGCCTTTGCTGTCCCACCAATGTGACACCTCGGTCACACGGTCGCGCTCACCGTATTGCTGGCGGAAATACTTCTCAAGGACAATGCCGCTGAATTGGGCGTATTCTTGCCTGATGGTTTCGCCAAGAAGGTCAAATTTGCCAAGTTCCACCATAGTGCGGTTTGCCTCTATGAAGCGAAACCAAAACATCAGGAAGCAGTCGTCGATATAGTACTTCACTCCTTGACTGTTGGGTTTTGCCCACATCGGGCGACGCTTTGCGATAAGCGAATACTCCGTTTCGAGCGTGTCTAAATACCTGCCGCTGTTCTTTCCCACTATGCCGTCTATTTCCGCCTGGCTTGTCATGCCTTTGGCGATGAGTTGCAGAATACTATAGTAAATCTGATATTTGCGTCCAAATTCGCCTACTAACAATTCTGTTCCCTCCTCAATGAAAATGCTCGATGGACGACATACTGCATTCAGCATGTCCTCCCACGTCTTGCATCCCTCGTCCATCAACTGTGCGACATACTTTGCCACTCCGCCTGTTATGGCATATAGCATCAGCAAGTCCTCGGATGTGTATGATGGATTATGGTCGGAGAGTATATGTTTGATTACACTTGTACTGAATGGTTTCAGGTCGATACGTGCTGTCTTTCTCCCGAACAGTGGTTCACGTCTGTCCTCAAAAATCTTGCGCATCATCGAATAGATACTGCCGCAGGCTATGAGGTGTATGTGTGACTGTTCGTGATATTTGTCCCATACTTTCTGTATGTTGCTGATGATGCCTTCGTCAATGTCGGCGAGCCGTTGGAACTCGTCAATGATGAGCGTCACCTTGGTGTTGCGTGCATAAATCATGAGCTCCTCCAAGATTGCCGCCACACTGTTGGCCTGCCCATGGATATGCAACCCTAACACCGACTCCACCTGTTGCTGGAAGTCGATGCATTGCAGCTGCTCCGCTTTCTTGCCTACAAAGAAGTACAGGTATGGTTGTCCGTCGAGGGCGTGAGTCATCAGTGTGGTCTTGCCGGTACGCCTTCGTCCCATCAACACAGTGAGTTGCGCACTATGCTCAGCCAGTGCGTCAAGCCTTCTCAGTTCGGCTATCTCTTTCTCTCTATCATAGAACCTCATAACTTTACAAATTTGTAAATTACAAATAATTTATTTGCAAAGATATGACTTTTCCAACTAACTTCCAAACATTTATAACTTTGATTGGCTTAATTTAACATGATTTGGCTTTATGTTATGTATTGATTATGCTTTCTCTGTCTAGTTACATTACTAAATCAGTGACAATCTATCTCCACTGCCTCGTTGTGGTCGGTGAGATATAGGTGGGGCTGCACTTTATAGTCTCGATCCGCCAATGACTTGGTGAGGTCGAGATTTTTTGTTTTTACTCCTCCCACTTCAAGCATTGTGTGGAACATGGAAATGCTGTTGGAGGCTGACTTGCCGTTGTTGGAGCGCAAGGCTGAGATGATTTCGGGATAGGCCGACCGATAAGAAGAGGAAGTCCATGCAAGTAATGGGACACGAAGCTCGTATTCTGAGGGATTGGGCGAGGCATGGAGGAATTTCTTGCGGTTGTCGTCGTAGATATTCTCGCCATGGTCGCTGGTGTAGAGCCATGCCGACTGACAAGCCGAGGAAGAGAGTATCGAAGATAGTTGATACAGAAATCGGTCGGTGAATAGGATGGTGTTGTCGTAGGCATTCACGAGGCATTGCCTGTTCTCATACTTTGCCTCACTCTTGTCGTCGGGAAGGAAATGAGCCATATCGCGGGGATAACGCTCGTTGTATTTAAAGTGGCTGCCATAGGTGTGGAGTACTATGAACTCCTTTTTTCTGTTCCTTGCAATTATTGACTTCACATAATCCAAGAGTTGCTCATCTGATATATTCGCGTCGGATTCTGTTGACTTCTTGATAAAAACACAGTCATCGGCCTCCTCACCGAGGAAGTCGATAAAGGAGTGATTGGGCAATTGGTTGGAAATGAAGGACGTGTGGAATCCAGCTTCCTTGAAGGCAGTGATGACGCCCTTCTGGCGATATAGCACGGAATAGTCCTCGGCAGTGGCAGCGGTGAGGAGCATCGGAACGCTCTTGTGGGTGGTGTTCGACTCAGACCATACCTTGCGGAACACTATGAGACTGCTGTCCTTTGCCAATGTAGAGAGCTTGGGATTGGTGTCGCGATGATAGCCATAGAGGGAGAAATTGTCGGAGCGGGCAGTCTCGCCTATCACCATCACATACACCTCAGCCGAGTCGGCAGGATGGGTGGATACGGCATCAAAGCGGAAGTCAGCCACATTGTCCTGATAATGGGCGGATATCCAACAGCGCTCAACGGCAAGGCAGAGGTTGTATGATACGTTTAGAGGAAATATATTATTAAGCACACGGAATGAAGGGTTGAGGATATATGCTCCACCTATACATACACATCCCGCTATAGTCACCACAGCCCCAATCTTTCTCATATCACGAACAAATCCCAAGTCCAATGACTTATGACTACGGATATTTGCGACAGCCAGGGCGAGCGGTGGGAGATAGAGCAGACAGACGATGAGAACAGCGGGAAGAATACCATTGAGCAGCTCCGTGGCTTCAGAGACATTGGTGGTGATGACATTGAGCAGCATATCCACCGAGAGCACTCCCTCGCCATAAAGATAGAGCAACACTATCTGGAAGGCGGAAAAGAATATAAATGGAAACAGCCACCAAGTCATCTTCCCCGGCCTGGGCGAGAGACTCATCAGCAGCATATACATACCCAAAGGAAGCACTATATTGGCAATGCAAGCCCATACAGACATCCCCTCAGTGATGTCGAGCAAGACATTAGGCACCATCAGTGTCGCTATAGTCATCCAAAACAATATAACACAATTCCTCATGGCCATTCTTCATTCTTCACTTAAAAAGCCTCATTGATATTGAAAAGGAATCCCGACTGTCCGCTCTTGCCAAAGCCATAGTCGAGGCGAACATTTACATTCTTCTTGAACTCCCAACGATAGCCGAGACCATAGTTGGGCAGGACCTTGTCGAATGAGAGGACACTGAACTTGTTGAACACCGTTCCGGCTCCAACCCACAGAACAATGCCGTTGCGTTTCCATACGTGTTGGCGCAGCTCCACCTGAGTCTCTATCTTATGCTTGTCGCGATAGCGTCCCTCATAGTAACCGCGCATGGAATTGCTGCTGCCGAGCTTTGCCATCATGGCCCACGAGGGATTGCCGAAGTTGAGCGTGGATTCGAGGTCGAAAGCAAGCACCACCCCCTTCCATGGCTTAGCATAAGCACAAGTCTGAATCTCAGTGGTGGAGAAAGCATATTCATTGCCCATGAACTTAGGACGGAAGAACTGCGACACATTCAGAAAGACTCCCCTATGAGGATTGGTTAGCACGTCGCGCGAGTCATACATCAGCGAGAGTCCACCGCCAATGTTCCATACCGTCTTGTCTTGGCCTTCAAGCAGTTCCTCGCGCTCAACGCTTCTTGCCGACACATAGTCGAAGGCAACGGTAGGACCGAAATAGAAGTTATCGGCAAGCCTGAAGAGGAAAGCCGTCTTGATCTTCGACTGCCATCTCTTCAACTTGCTCTTGTTATCGTCAATATTTCCCATGTCATAGCCCATTCCCCAAGTATAAGAAGGGAATGAGAAGAAATACACGGTATAAGTGAGTCGGTATTTGTCCTGTGGAAAGATGTTTGTTCCCCTGATACCGAGCAGATAGAATCCCACAGTGGAGAAATCGCCGTAGAGCGAGACATTAGAGGGCGGCAGGAGTGTGTCGGTCTGGCATGTGCGGTAGAGTCCGGCAGCCACTAATCCAAGTCCCAATTCAGTGTCAGTACTATAATGCGGCCCGCCGATGACACTAAAGTCGAATTTCTTGTGCTTCTTGTTCTTGTTGGCATCATTGAAATAGTCGAGAAAACGGTTCACCCACGACCTTTTCTTGACCGTAGCGGTGTCTGCATACGAAGAGTCGGTCATTGTCATTTGTTCAGCATTGACAATGGCATCTTCCGCTTTTGCCGTAGATGACAATACAAACAAAAGCGAAAAAGGAAGCAACAGTTTTCGTATATCCATCTCCAACCTTTGAATTTTTGGTGCAAAGGTAAGAAATTAAATCCAAATACTGTGGTTTCCTTTTTCGCTAAATATGTTCTTTTATTCTTAATTTTCAGGATTTGTATAAACACAGAGACTTATTTTTAAACACAGAGACTTATATTAAAGTTTAGATAATTATCTTTGTCTTGTGATAATACTCACGGAATTCGGTGGGCGAACAGCCTTTCTTGCGCTTGAACACACGGTTGAAGTTGCTGAGATTGTTGTATCCGCAGAGATAACAGATATCGGCAATACTCTTTGTTGTATCGACAAGCATCCTCGCTGCATAGCCAAGTCGGATGTCGATGATATAGTCGCTCACCGTGCGACCAGTGTGCATCTTGAAGAAGCGGCTGAACGCAGTGTCGCTCATACAGGCAAGCTGTGCGAGGGTGTTGAGCTTCAGCTCGTCCATATAATGACTGTTGATATAGTTCTTCACCTTGAGTATGCGGTGGGAGTCTTCTTCAATCTTCACCTTAGCATAACTGGTTGTGGCAAGAGTATATGAGCCTTCGCATCTGGACAGAGTGTCGAGGATTTTCAGGAAGCTCATGAAGGCATCAAACCTGTCGGTTATAGTGCTCAGTGCGAGTATGTCGTTATACACCTTCATAATGGCGTCCATAGGGAAGGCGAGTCCCTTGCGCGCATGATTGAGCATGGTGAAGATACGCTGGAAAGGATTCTTGCTGAAGAAACTGTCCGACGTGAGGTCGAAGCGGAACTGCACTGTAATCTCGTGTATATCCTGGCTTGAACAGGTGTTCTGCATCCACACATGCTCAAGGTCGGTACTCGTGATGAGTACAAGGTCATACTCGCCTATAACCTCACTGCTGTCACCCACTATTCTTCTCACTCCAGGCGCATGCTCTACAAAGTTGAGTTCAAACACCTCGTGGTTATGTATAGGATAGGTGAATTCCTTCTTATGACGGTCCGCGATATACAACACGTCCTTGTCCATAAGAGGAGTAATCTCATGGAACACATGGTCGGGGGTAGGAGTTGGTTTCATACTTTTTTATTTTAAATGAAGAATGAAGAATGGGCTGCGCGAACATTCATCTCTCAATGATTTCAAGGCACATTCTGCCGTTGTGGTATGGACATTTCCAGAAGCCGGCTTTGTCGTCGTCTTGGTTGAGGCTGCCGTCAGGACGGCGGCTCCAATACCATTCGCCTTGCTCGAAGTCTATGAGGTTGTCCTTGATATACTGCCAGCAGCGGAGGGACTTGTCCAAAGCCGACTCGTCGCCGAAGTGCTGATAGATATTATAGAATCCCACCACAGCTTCAGCCTGCACCCACCAGTGGAGATCGTTGTCGGCATGACCTGTGTCGAGGTTTGCCTCGTGTATCATCGAACCATCAGGATTGAGTCCCTTCTCAGAGGCTTTTGCCACAAGCGGCACTATCTCCTCAACTTTCTTAAGAATATCGGAATCACCAAGCACAAGGGCTGCCTCGTGCATAAGCCATGAGCACTCAATGTCGTGACCGTAGCTTTCGAGATGTCCTGCACCTCGTGTCCAGTCTTTCTCGAAGAAGAGGTCGAGGTGGTTGGTCTCGGGATTGAGAATCTTGTCGGTGAATATGCCGATGATGTTCCTCAATGCCTTCTCCAATCGCTCGTCCTTCCACACTCGATAGAGGTTGGCATACGGCTCAATGATATGCAGATGGGTGTTCTGCGACTTGGGATAGTTGGCATCAAGCTCCGAGAGTCGCATGTCGGCAATCTCGCCCCACTCCCTCGTGCAAGCCTCAATATATCCGTTGTAGAGCACGTCTAAAGAGTGTTCCTCGATGCACTCGAAGAGACGGATGGCATAGTCGAGGGCCTCCTTGTCATCGGTGGCACGCACATACTCGCTCAGTCCGTATATCATAAAACCGATGGCATAGAACTGCTTCTTGGTGTCCTTGGGATTGCCGTGGCAGTCGAGCGACCAGTAGGTGCCTCCGAACTCTTTGTCATAGAAATGGGCGAGGATATAGTCTTTGGCCCTTGTTGCCATTTCGAGGTATTCGGGTTTGCCAAGCACACGGTATGCAGCTGAGAAGGTCCACAGGATGCGTGCGTTGAGTATGCCGCCCTTCTCCGCATCGGGATGAAGGTTGCCATGTCCGTCGATGCGGCCATAGAAGCCTCCGTTCTCGTGGTCAACCATATTATTAATCCAGAAGGGCAGGATGTTGCCCGTGAGCACATCCTGCATCTCCTTCTTGAGTGTTACAAGTTTCTCTTTTTCCATTTATTATTATTCTTTTTATTAAACACAGAGACACGGAGTCACAGAGTTTTTTTGTTTTTTTGTTTTTATTGAACACAAAGACACAAAGATATAAAGGTCTCTTTTTCCGCAGAAGGAAGATACAGAGAGCAGCAAAGCTGCTTTTCTACAAAGAACACAAAGTATTTCATCCGCAAGGCTTTGTGGCGACTTTCAAGTCGCTTGTCACCTTTGTATCTGAAAAAAAGCCTTTGTTCCTTTGTGTCTTTGTGTTTAAAAATAAACTCTGTACCTCTGTGCCTCTGTGTTTAAATAAAAACTCAGTTACTTCTTTATCGGGTATTTGAGTACCAACAGCACAATGATTGCCGCTATCACTGCGGGGAACAATGAGAAGAGCGACCATATCATCGTGAGAACAGAGTCGGTGATGGACGCGGGATCGACAATCGTGTTGCCCATATCGTCGGTGGTCATGCTTGCTCCGGCAAGACCGAGGAACAAGGCTACGAGCGAACCGGAGATTGCAGTACCGAACTTCTGCGACATCGTTCCTGAAGAGAAGATGAGTCCTGTGGATGAGCTTCCGTTCTTCTCAGTGGCATAGTCAGCCACGTCGGCATACATCGACCACAGCAACGGCGAATAGAGTCCGATACCCACGGATGTGAGTACCACCAATGCCACCATCACCCAGATATATGCGGGGTCCATGGGCACAAAGAAGAATGCAATGGAGAACACGGCGCAGATGACAGCAGAGATGATGAAAGCCTTGCTCTTGCTGCCTACCTTCTCGGTGAACTTGGGCGACACGCCACCGAATATCATACAGGTAAGCTCGCCGAAGGTCATGAATACCGTGTAGTTGATAATCAGTCCGCTGATGGTTATCTCGCCACCAAGACAATAGGTGAGCATATATCCCGCAACGGCATAACGGAAACCGTTGAAGAAGTTGGTGCACACTCCTATGAGGGTGAGATAAATCCATGGCTTGTTCTTGACAAGGTCAGCAAACTGCTTGAACGAGAACTTCTCTGCGCGCACTGGCTTAAGACGCTCCTTGGTGAGTAGTCCGCAGGCGAGCGTCATGACAGCGGCAATGATACCGAAGGCTGCACCGAGCACTGCATACTGGTGAGACTCGCTGCCTCCCACCATCTTCTGAAGATAGGGGAAGGAAAGCAAGGTGACGAATCCCATGGCGTATGCACCCACCATACGGAAGGACGAGAACTGGTTTTTCTCGTTGTCATCCTCGGTCATCACTCCCAAGAGTGAACCGTATGGCACGTTGACCATGGTATATATCGCCATCATCAGCAGATAGAGGGTGTAGGCATAGATGCGCTTGCCCTCGTAGGCGAAGTCGGGGGTATAGAGAAGCATAGCGAATATCAGTCCGAAGGGGATGGCTCCGAAGATGAGCCACGGACGATAGGTGCCCCAGCGCGACTGGGTGCGGTCGGCAAGGCTGCCCATCAGAGGGTCGGTGAACACGTCGAACAGGCGTGCGATAAGCATCAGTGTAGCTGTGTCAGCAAATGTTAGTCCGAACACATTTGTGAAGAACAGGGGAAAAGCTATGGACATGATTTTCCATGTGATACCTCCTGCAGCTGCATCTCCAAGTGCATAGCCAATTTTTTCTTTTAAGTTTGCCATATTTTTTTTAATTATTTTGGAGTTAAAGGAGTTCAAGGAGTTTAAAGGAGTTAAAGACAATAGTTCATTTCCTTTGGGTATTATCAATGCCTAAACATTTGTCTTTAACTCCTTGAACTACCTTAACTCCTTGAACTACCCAAACTTGCGATAGTCGAGTTATTCTTCTCAATGAGTTTCTTTATTGTCTCAACACTCTTGGCTGTGTAGAAGCCGTCCTCGGGAGTGTTCATGCAGTAGTCAACGAGACGGTCGATGGTGGATGTCGCTACATGCATTCTCGTGTCGCTGCTTGCATAGTAGATGAACACCTTGCCGTCCTCGTCGGCAATCCATCCGTTTGCAAAGGCCACGTTCATCACATCGCCGATATACTCCTCACCCTCAGGCACGAGGAAATATCCACCTGGCTGGGCAATCACACGGGTAGGGTCGTCGAGGGCTGTCATATACATATAGAGCACATAGCGCAAACCGCTGGCGCAACCACGCACTCCGTGGGCAAGGTGGAGCCATCCCTTGGGGGTCTTGATGGGATGAGGACCCTCGCCGTTCTTCACCTCCATGATGGTGTGATAATGACGTGCATTGATAATCTTCTCTTCCTTAACCTCGGCATTTGTGATGTCGTCAACAAGTGCCCAACCAATGCCACCGCCAGAACCGGTGTCGATGAATCCGTCCTGCGGACGGGTGTAGAGGGCATACTTGCCATCCACAAACTCCGGATGGAGCACCACGTTGCGCTGCTGGCTCTTGGTCTTGAGATCGGGCAGACGCTCCCAGTTGATGAGGTCCTTGGTGCGTGCAATGGCAGCAGTGGCAGTGGCCGCAGAGAGGTCTCCAGGCTGAGAGTCGTCGTGACGCTCGGCGCAGAAGATGCCATAGATATATCCGTCCTCATGTGCCGTGAGGCGCATGTCGTAGATATTTGTAGCGGGAATTACATCCTCTGGCATTGTGATAGGCTCAGGCCAGAAGCGGAAGTTGTCGATGCCGTTAGGGCTTTCAGCCACAGCGAAGAAGCTCTTGCGGTCGGCACCCTCCACACGCACAACAAGCACATACTTGCCGTTCCACTTGATGGCACCCGAGTTGAGAGTTGCGTTCATCATGATACGCTCCATCAGGTAGGGGTTATCCTTCTCGCAGAAGTCATATCTCCACTCAAGCGGTGTGTGAGCCGCCGTGAGGATAGGATTCTCATACTTCTCGTAAATGCCGTTATACTTAGCCGATGGCTTGTTGGGCTTGGTCAGCAGTTCCTCATGCGCCTTGCGCAGAGCTGCCACTCTTTCATTAAAATCACTCATGATGGTTATATATTTCTTTATTTCTAAAATTCTTCACTCTTCATTCTTCACTCTTCATTTTTTAAGTTCTTTCAAAAGCCACGCCACCCACTCGTCCCACTGCTCCTGATACCAGAAGTGGGCGGTCTGCTGATATAGGCTCATCTCCTTGGGAGCTGTGACTGTGTTGTATGTTGCCCAGGCAGATGTCGGTGGAACCACCTCGTCGTTATATCCGAATGAGAACCATCCCTTGCACTTTATGCGCTTGGCGAAGTTGATGCCGTCGAAATATCCTGAGTTCTTCACCTTCACGGGGTCGTGCTTCTTCTCATAATAGAAATAATGTGGCCATCCGCAAGCAATGCCTTTCAAAGATGCCGTATGGTCGCACATGGCGGCATGAACGGCTCCATAGCATGTCACACGGCTGTCAAGACCGGCACAAACGAGAGAAAGCATGCCGCCCTGGCTGCTTCCGGTGACACCGAGGTTCTTGCCGTCCCATTCGGGCAGTGATGCTATATAGTCGATAGAGCGAATAGCACCTGTAAAGATACGCTTGTAGGGCATCTTGTCGCGGTTGTCGAGGTTAGCCTCCCAATATCCGTTGAGAGCGCCATTGTGCAGTCGGTCATACACATCCTGCTTCATAGTAACCGGAATGCCGTGAATACCGATTTCGAGAGTGATGACACCCTGAGACGCCATCCACATGTCACCGCCGTAAGGGCGGCATCCAGCTCCAGGAACCCTCAGCAATGCAGGATATTTCCCTGGTTTCACAGGCACGCAGAGAATACCGTAGATCTTGCTTCCCCATGCGTTGTTGTTATAGCTCACCTCATATACGTTGACATCCTTGGTGCAGCGTTCGGGCAGCAGTTCGCGATGCGGGTCGAGTTCCACCTTACGTGCATCGGCGATGGCATTAGCCCAGAACTCGTCAAAGTCGGCGGGACATTCGGCATTTGCCTGAATCTTCTCGGGAGAGAAGGCTGCGGCACAAGTGTTGCGGTATTCCTTGCCGCCAATGTTTGTCTTGACGTTCACGCGATAGAACCCCGGCTTGTTCATCTTGCCCGTAAGTTTCATCTCACCGTTCTTCAGTGTGGCTTTCTTTGTCCCGCCAACAGGATACATCTCCGGTCCCTGTTCATACTCCACCTCAACATTCTCTATGGGAGTGTTGGAGCGTAGTATTCTGACGGTGAAGTTGGCCGTCTCGCCCACCTTATAGTTCCAGTCACTGTGGTCGGGAGCTATCGACACGACGATATTGTTGCCCCTTATCTGGGCTGAAACACTTACCACCTGGCACATCATAAGGATTGCAAACGCAATAGATGCTCTAAGTATTCTTTTCATACCTTATTGTATATATTATATTGCAGTTATTAGAGTTTCTTTCTTTATCAGGTTCGTCGTTTAAAATCCAGCAGGCTCAAAGTTTTCGTTTTAGTAGTTAGAGGTTTGTGGACGCTTCCACTCCTCTAACTACGAACCTAACTACTAACTATAAACCTAATTGAATATTTAATTAAAAACCTGTTACATCAGTATCTTTTGTCTTATATTCCCAAGATGGCAATTCATCTCTTGTAATGACATATTTAGAGTTCATTTGTGCGTTGAAGAACACGTCATCGTTGTATGGAGCGTTCATAAAGTCACCATTCCATGGCATAAACCAGCTCCACATGTCACCGCCTTGCATCATGTTGCCAATCTCGGGGATAGCTCCACATTCGCTCAGTGTGATGAGCTTCTTGCCGTCGGTGAGATTATAGAGTGCATCGAAGTCACTAATGAGAGAGAAGTGATACTTCGATGCGTCGTTCTCATAATAGTCGCGACCGATGATATCCACATAGTCGTCGCCAGGATAGTAGTCCTTGTCCTTGCCGTCGGATGTCCATACCCAGATGAGGTTGTTAACACCCTTGGCCTTGAATGTGTCGAACATCAGCTTCCACAGTTTTTTATACTGTGCAGCTCCGTCGTTGCCCCACCAGAACCATGCCGTTCCGCCTTCATACTGATAGCGGTTGCCGGCAGCCTCGTGCAGCGGGCGCCACAATACAGATATACCCTTGGCCTGGAGGTCGAGCAGATAGTCGGCCACTACGTCGAGGTGCTTCAGGGCGAGTGTGTTCTCCCATTTTCCGCTACGCACGGCATTCTTGCATGAGAACGGAGTGTAAGACTTGCCTTCCTCGCTGACATAGAAGTGATATTTGTTCGGATTATTGATGTCGGCCTCTGATTCAGGCATGTTCCAGTGCCACATTATCGAAACTATACCGTTGCCTTTTTCCCAATTCTCTATCGGTGTGGTGTCGGTATAGTCAATCCAGTTGGCATTGCCCAACGGCTTGCTCCAATGCAGGAAGAGATAGTCGAAGCCTGCTATGGCGGGATATTTGCCTGTCATCTGATAGAGTTTCTCTGCTGTGGATGTTCCCCATCCATTGTCTTCGTTTCCTGACATCGAAGCCGACAGTACGGTCTTTCCAAACTGTGACTTCAAGAACTTGTAGAGCTTCACTGTTCCTTCTGTAGCATCTGGATTCACAGGCATGTCGGGAATGTTGAAGCGTGTGGGGTCAAAGGTGTTGACAGGGGCTGTCGAGAATGAGAAGGAGAAGTCGGAGGCGAAGTTATAGCCTTCGTCCCTCACTGTCGGTTTCATCACCGTCACCTTGTATGTAGTGTTTCCCTTGGTGTCGTAGGTGAAGATGAGCTTGTTGCCCTCCACAGTCACTGCAGTGTCAGCCACATAAGCATCATTGATCTTGATGCTGGCATGAGGCGTGTGGTAAATGGGCTTATCATATTCGATAGTTATCACCTTGATGGTGTCGAGGTCTGTGGCACCGTCCTGTGGGGTGACGCTCACCACAACGGGAGCGACACCCTGACCGCGGTCGGGCTGGTAGTTGGCGTTGTTGTCGCTGTTTTCCGGATCGGAGCAGGACATTGCCATACCTGTTATGGCAAGAGCCATTATGCTAAAAATATATTTCTTCATAATTCTTTCTTATTATCAGATTAATATTCTGCGGGTTCGATGCGGAACTGTCCGAAACTGTGGTCTATCTGCCAGTCGTCGCCGGAGTTGGGCTGGCATACAAACTCGAGGCTCACCCATTGGTCGGGTTCTGTGGGCAGTACCGAACCTCCGAGACAGTCAACGAGAGGCAGCGAGATAGTCTGCCATTCACCGTATGTGTTGTTTAGTCCGTCGCTTACGGGGTCCCACTGGTAGCGTGTGGCTCCGCCATTGAGTGTGATCATATATCCACCGTTGCGGCTTCCCGCCTTACCGTTGTCACCATAGTTATAGAAAGGCTTTGAGGATGCGGTGCATACCTCAAACTTCAACACGTATTTCTCAGGGTTGGCAGATGCGTCAAGCCAGCGCCAGTTGCAACCGAAACCTGTTGAGTTCCAGCTCCACGAACCGATAATCGACGACGAGAGGTCCTGGTTCTTCTGAAGTCTGATATACTGATAGCCAAGGCATTTCGGGTCGCCGATGTTGCCACCCCATGTGAGCTGTGCCTTGAACCAATCGTTCCACCATCCGAAGTCGCCATCGAAGTTGCCATACATCAGCTGGTCGCTCATTCTGTAGGGTATGGTCTTTGTCTTGCGTCCGTCCATGCCTTCCCACTCGAATGTGATGAGCGAGTTGTCGGGAGCGTCCTTCGGTATGAGAATACCCATATATGTCTCCGTGATGGAGTCGGTGGGGATAACCTCACTGTAGCCTGCGGCGTCGTTGTGGATAGTTATCTTGGCAGTGTTCTGTTCTTCGTCCTTGGAGAATCCGTAGAGGTCGAAGTAGTCGCCCATCACCTGCACCTTGTCGCCCTGCAGCACAAACTCGTTCTTTAGTCCTTCGAGCTTGAGGTTGGGGATGTTAACAGGGAAGTCCATGGTTACAGTACCTTGTTCCGTTGTGTATATCAACTTGTTGGTGACTTCCTCGGGAATCTTCCTTGGTATGGTCACGTTGCAGAAGTCGCGCTCGGCATATACGGCATGGCGCACGTCCACCTCCAACCCGTTGAATGAGATACTCTTCACATGGCTCAGGTTCTTACCCTTAATCTTTATCATCTGGTTGAGCACACCGCCAGTGATGGCCTGCGGTGTCTCCGATATGTCCTGTGCATCGTAGATAGCCTCGATGACAGGAGCGCCGTCGCAGGAATAAGGGTCGTATGAGGGAATATCCACCACGTCGCTGCACGAAGCCATTGTCATGACAGCCATCAGTGCCAATCCCGTTTTCTTTAAATATATTGCTTTCATATTTATACCTTATTTAATTAATTATCATTAGTTCCATCCCGGGTTGTTCTCCTTGATGGCGTCGTTGGCAGATATTTCGTCTGCAGGAATCGGATAGAGAAGGTTGCGCTCTGTGCGGTTCTTGTTGATGCCAGAGTCGTCGAAACCTCCGATGGCGTTCATTGCGTCGAGATATATACCCCAGCGTATGAGGTCCCAGCGGCGGTCGCCCTCGCAAGCCAATTCCTTGGCTCTCTCCTCGATGATGGAGCTGCGGAGCGAGTTCTTGCCGGGGTTGGCGTCCATCAGTCGGGCATTACTGCGCTGGCGCACCTGGTTGAGGTACTTCATTGCCTCGTCGGGCTGGTCGGTCTCGTTGTATGCCTCCGACAGGCAGAGCAGCACGTCGGCATATCTCAGGAACGGCCATTGTGCGTCGGTATAGTCTGATGCCTTGTTCTTGCAGTCCTCATACTTGGTGGTGAAGGCAAGGCACTCCGAAGAAGTGTTATACTGGAAATTATATCCCATATCCTTGTACTTCTGTTCCTGCTCGTTTGGCACCGGATTGCCGTAGAGGTCGTAGCCTGTGATGCGGGCACGCCATGCCTGTGGATAATAGAAGGCACCGTTGTAGTCCTCCTGATAGTAGTAGGTCCACACGTGGCGCACACCGTCGAGGATGCGCAGGTCGGTGTCGTCGAAGAGGGCGTACCAGTTGTATGTGCATCCTACCCAACCGCCACTGGTGAGGTAGTTCGAACTGGCGCTTGTGGTATAGCCGCTATAGTAGGAATGCACCTGGTTGCGATACTTGGTGTCGCCGTCGAGACACTCCACAGCCCACATAAACTCAGGAGCCTGACGGTTGGAAGCCTTCCACAGGTCGGCATAGTCGCTCAAATAATAGTTGCCATACTCTCCAGCCACAAGTTTCTTTCCCCATTCCACAGCCTTGGCATAAAGCTCGGCAGAGTTGAGGTTCTCATATCCGCTCACTGCCTGCTTTTTCAATGTGACGGCAGCGGGAGTGTTGCACACCTGGATATCCTTCTGGCTCAGCTGGTCGAACACAGTGCGGTAGGGTTCACCTGTGCGGATGGTGACAGGAGTCTCGGCAGGCATAGCGGCAGATGCCATGGTACAATACACCTTGACGAGAAGTCCCGCGGCTGAACCGGCTGCCACATGTCCCTTCTGATAGTTTGCATCACCTATCTTGTACATCTTGGATGCCGCATCCTCAAGCAATGAGATAATCTTCTCATACACCTCAGCCACTGGCATACGCGGGTCGTTGTATGAACCGCTTACAGCCACGTCGGTTTCCTTGAAAGGCACAGGGCCGTATGCTCTTACGAGGAGGAAGTAGGCAAAAGCCTTCTGAAACTCCATCTCGCCGATGGCATTGTTCTTATAGTCTTCAGACACGTTGCCCATTGCTTCGATGTAGCGAATGGCCTTGTTGGCATCGTTGATAAGGTTATACGGACCTTTCCACATCTTGTCGAGCGAACTCTCACCCTGGAAATCTCCAGCTCCCAAGTGTGCCAACAGCCAGTCGGGACCGGAGATATAGTCGCAGTCAAGTTCGAGTACACGGGGAAACTCTCCCCAGCACATCATGTCGTATAGCCAGTTGCTATACACACCTGTCACCCATTGGTCAACGGCTTCTTTAGAGTCGCCAAGGTTTTCGGGACCTATGAAACTTTCGGGGTCTGTGGTCAGCCAGTCGTTGCACGATGTTGTCATCATCACGCTGCCGCCCATCAGCATAGCCGAAATCAGTATCTTGTTTATCTTCATATTTTATTCAATATTTAATAATTAATTCATTCTTCACTCTTCATTCTTCACTCTTCATTTAAAAAGTAAGTCCCAGTCCAAACGTGAATGTTCTTGAAGAAGGATAAGAATAGATATCCACACCACGGCGAGATGAGTCGTTACCGAAAGCGTTCACCTCTGGGTCATACCAGCTGTAGTTGCTGATGGTGAACACGTTGGTGGCAGTGAAGCTCAACAGCACTTGTTCAAGTCCGGGGAAAGGATGAGGCAAGCGGTAGCTGAGGGTGATGTTCTTCAGCTTGAGATACGAACCATCCTCTACATAGCGGTCGCTGAGAAGGAATGTACGGTTATAACCTGCTGTTGCCTTTGGCCATGCCGCATTCTCGTAGTTGTCGGCGGTCCAGCGGCTGTTATACACTTCGGTGGGGATATTACCGATATTGGCCACGGTGACATCCATGAGGTTACCGTTGAAGATGTCATTGCCCACGGAGCCTTGAAGCAGGAAGCTCAGCGAGAGGTTCTTCCATGAGATATTGTTGGTAAGACCGAAGGTGAAGTCGGGATTGGTGTCGCCGATGATGGTGCGGTCGGCCTCGGTGATGGCACCATCGTTGTTGAGGTCACGATACTTTATTTCACCCACCTTTGAGAGAGCCACGGCATCCTTGGCGCTGGTGTATTGCGGGTCGGCTCTCACCTCTTGTATATTATCGTAGAATCCATCCTCCACATATCCGTAGATGGCACCGATAGGACAGCCGTTGCGCTGGATGAAGATATTGTCGGCACCATACCAGAGAGTGCGTGCAAACTGGTCGCCCTCGAGTCCGCCGATGGAGTTCTTGTTGAATGCGATGTTGCCGTTGAGGCTCCACTTCCAGTCCTTGCTGTCAATTGGAGTTGCTCCGATGGTAATCTCAAGACCCTTGTTGGTCACATTACCGGTATTGGTGAGCATATTGGAGAATCCGTTGCTTGGAGCGATAATCACCTCCTGCAGCAGGTCGCGGGTCTTCTTCCAATAGAAATCCACGGTAAGAGTCAGGCGGTTCTTAAACCATCCGAAGTCGATACCTGCGTTCCACTGCTTGGTGGTCTCCCACTTGATATTCGGGTCAACAGGACCGCGCCATGATATGTCGGCGGAACCGGAAGAGAGCGAGCCGCCGAAGGGGAAGTTTGCGGTGTCGAGCTGCGAGTTGATGCGATATGAACCGATACCCTGGTTACCTGTCTCACCATAGCTGACGCGGAACTTCAGGTTGCTGAAGATATTGAGGTCCTTGATGAACTTCTCCTCTGATGCGCGCCATGCGAGTGCTCCCGAGAGGAATGTTGCCCACTTGTTCTCGTCGGTGAACTTGGAGCTACCGTCGGAGCGGAAGCTGGCAGTGAGGATATACTTGTCGGCGAGGGTGTAGTTGACACGTCCGAGGAACGAGGCGAGTCGCTGCTGTCCCTTGTCGCCTGAGAGTGTCGCCTTGTCGAGGGCACGGCCCATGTCGTTGGCTCCAGTGAGGTCGTCGGGGAAGTTGGTAGCCACCTGCTGGTCGTTTGTCCAGTTGCTGCTTTCGAGGGTGAAGGCACCCATCACGTTCAGGTGGTGAATCTTGGCGAAAGTATTGTCGTATGTGAGGATCGACTCTGCGGTGAGGCTCTTCCATGTGTTGTGTCCAACGCTTGCCTTACCGTTGATAGGAGTCTTTCCCTCCTGTGTCTCACGTCCGTAATAGCTCTTGCGGTCCTGCACGTTGTATCCGAGACCGAGGTTCTGGCGGAAGGTGAAGTTCTTCAGGAACTTGACCTGCACGAACGAGCTGCTGAAATAGTTGGAGCCGTTGAGTTGGTCGATGGCACTGCGCACGTATGCCCCTGGGTTGGCGGCAAGCCAGTTGAGGTCGTCGGCAGTGGTGGTGTCCATATTCGGGCCGTATGTCGGCGGGAAGAGGAGGGCCGAACGTACAACACCTGTGTTGAAGCTCAGTGTGTTGGCGAAGTCGGTGGTGGAGGAGGTGAAGCTCTGGTTGGTGCCCACCTCAAGCCAGTCGGTCACCTTGCGCGAGATATTGGCGCGCAGGGCGTAACGCTTGTAGCCGGAGTTTTTGATGATACCTTCCTGGTCGGCATAGTTGCCCGAGAAGCTGTAATAGCCACGGTCGTCGCCGCCGCTCACATTAATATTATAGTCCTGCTGGAATGCGTTCTGGAAGATTTCGTCCTGCCAGTCGGCTGTTCCGAGCTGTGTGGCATTGCCATATTCGTCATAGAACCATCCGCCGTTGCGGTAGTCCTCCGGCGCACCTGTGTATTTACCCGTGTTGTAGTTGGGGTGTCCGTCGGTGTAATACTGATAGCCCCATGTTCCGGGATAGGGTAATATGTTGGATTTCGAACCGTTGTAGTAGCGGTCGTTGATTGCCTGCTCATTTACATAAGTGGCATAAGTCACGGGGTCGAGCATGTCTATCTTCTTCGAGATGTTCTGCCATCCCCAGGTGGAGTTGAATTCCACCTTCGGCTTACCGGCCTTACCCTTTTTTGTCTGGATAAGAACGACACCGTTGGCACCGCGCGAACCGTATATGGCTGTTGCGGAGGCATCCTTCAGCACCTCAATCGACTCGATGTCGTGAGGGTTGATGAAGCTCAGCGGGTTGGACTGCTGCTCATTGGTGGTGGCACCGTTCGATGGTGTGCTTCCCGACTCGAATGGCACTCCATCGACAATGAAAAGAGGCTGCGAACTGGTTGAGAATGAGTTGGTACCACGCACAACGATACTCATACCGCCACCTGGGGCACCATCACTCTGCTGGATGTTCACACCGGCAATCTTTCCTTGCATACCATGTGCGATGTCAATCGAACCACCCTTCATCATGTCCTCACCCTTGAGTTGGGAGAGAGCACCCGAGAGGTCGCTCTTCTTCATCTGTCCATAACCTACAACAACCACCTCGTCCATCATCTTGGAGTTTTCCTTGAGTTTGACGGTGATGTTGCTACGTCCAGACACGTTGATGGTCTGGCTTTGATAACCAACGCTCGACACTACAATCTGCGTCTTGCCCTTGGGAACGTTCAGTGTGAAGTTGCCGTCGAAGTCGGCTACACATCCCACGGAAGTGCCTTTCACCATGATGGTGGCACCGATGAGTGGTTCACCGAGAGTGGCGTCGAGCACCTGACCCTTGAGCGTTGTCTGCGCCATGAGTGTCACGCTGGTTATGAGTGCTAATAATAGCAATGTAAGTTTTCTCATAATTTATTATTTTGGTTTTTTATTGAGTTATTTCGGGTGCAAAGGTACGCAAAATTATTCATATATGATGATATTATTTTGCTTATTTTTGATACTATACGCTCAAATAAACGCTTAAAACACAAATAATACTGCTTTTTATAGCAAAATTAAAAGTGTATAATCGCCACTTAACTGATACTTTTCTTAAATTAAAAGGGCGGAATCATACGATTCCACCCTAATTATTTTATAATACCTTAATTATAATATATTACTTCATGTACTTCTTGCCGTTCATGATGTAAATGCCATTGCCGTTCTTAACACCAAGGAGGTTGTAGCGAACGTTGCTCTGAGCTGCAGGAGAGGCGATCATGTTGCTGATGCCGGTGGTGATATACTCCTGTAAATAGTCGTTTGTACAAACCATAGCACTTGTAAGCACATACTGAGTACCAGCAGGCCCCTGGATGTAAATCTGCTTAACACTATTCTTGGCAGCAGAGAGAGGGCACTTTACAGCAGTTGTTCCTGCCTCAAACAAACCTTCGTCACCATTATTAGTACCATCATTGTATTCAATAACAACCTTTCCATTAGCGGCTGTAGCTTCAAATTCAATGTAGAACACTTCAAAGTCTGAATAATCAACATCTCCAAGCCACCAGCCCTTACCTGACCAGTCGTCGCCAATAGTTACAGTATGGGTAGTTCCATCGTATGTGCTGTTTCCCCATCCAGAGCCAAGGTCATTAAGAGAAAGTTTTGCGTATGTCGGCTTGTTGCCTTCCAAGGCAGCCTTATACTCTTCTTCTGTTGCAAAGTAAGCATCAGTAATAACCATCTCACCTGCTGAACCTGGATCCTGCAAAGCTATCTGAGCCAATTTGTCAGAACGGTCTGCATCAAGTTCGATACCGATTGCTCCACCTGTTGGTATTGGATTGACTTTTACAGTCTGGGTATTATAGTTTGCACCCCACTGTCCCCATGTTCCGTCACAATTGTACTGAACAATGGCCTGCATAGTTGCACAAGTAGCGGAACTATACTCGATTACGATATAGTCGTAATCAGATGCATCAAAATAAACCACCTCAGAGTCATCGGCCTTATCAGTACCAACTTGTGTGGGTGAACCTTGTGCGAGATTAGCTACAGAGTTCCACGACCAACCTGTGAAAGTCATTGTCTTTGGTGTGAAATCAGGAAGTGTTTCCTTTGCACTTGCTGTCAAAGCGCAGAGCGCTACAGCCATAATAGTAAATAATTTTTTCATAAGCTTTTTATTTTTTAATTATTGATACTAACTTGCTATGTTATTCTGGCTGCAAAGGTACGCATAATTTTTGAAACTTAATGATACTATTTTGCCTTATTCTGATACTTTTAACGCAAACAATGTAAAATGTCTGTAATTTAACATATTTTCTTGCCAAATAAAAAGTGTATTTTTTCCACCCAACCTATACTATTTTATCCAATGCTGACACTATTGTGACATTTACTTGGACAATTCAAAAATTTGTTTTATCTTTGCACCACCTTATAATAATAATATAAATAAAATCAAGTATGAAAAAGATTATTTTATCATTGGCGATGGCTGCTGCCATCATCTCGTGCAACAGCTCAAAGACTGTTGACGACCCATTGGCTGAAAGCGGACGCACCCAACGCACGGAGAACCTCTTGGCTAATCTTAGGGCTATCTCTGAAAAGGGGTATCTCGTGGGTCATCAGGATGCCACAGTGTATGGAGTAGGGTGGGTTGGAGACAACGACCGCTCTGACGTGAAGAGCGTGTGCAACGACTATACTGCCGTAATGGGATTCGACCTTGGACATCTTGAATTAGGCGACTCTGTCAATCTCGACGGAGTGCCTTTCGACAGAATGAAAGAAGAGATCATCCGCCAGTTCGACCGCGGCGGTATGGTGACACTCAGTTGGCATCTCAACAACCCTCTCACTGAAGGTACGGCTTGGGTAGTGCCCGACTCGCTCACCGACCAGGAAAAGCAGACCGTGGCATCTGTGCTCGAAGGCGGAGAGTGCCATGAGAAGTTCCTCGGATGGCTCGACATTCTCGCCGACTTCTTCAACTCACTTGAGACTCCCTACGGAGTGAAGGTGCCTGTGCTCTTCCGCCCATGGCATGAGCACACAGGAAGCTGGTTCTGGTGGGGACAGAATCTCTGCACCACCGAGCAGTACAAGGCTCTGTGGAAACTCACTGAGGACAGGTTGAAGGAAAAGGGAGTCACCAACGTGCTCTATGCATATTCTCCCGGCACGGAGTTCGCTGGTGATTCCGAAAAATATCTGGAGCGTTGGCCTGGTGACGAGCTGGTGGATGTGATAGGTTTTGACACGTATTGCACCAACAATCCCGAGGACACCACTGCCATCAACAACTATCGCAACGGTCTTGACCTTGGTCTCAAGACTATCTGCGAGATTGCCAAGCAGCACAATGTGGTGCCTGTATTGAGCGAGACTGGTATGGAAAGTTTGGGATTGGACAACTGGTGGACTGAGGTTCTCATGCCCGTCCTCAACAAATATCCCATCGCCTACGTCCTCCTGTGGCGCAATGCCCATGACAAACCAGGACATTTCTATATGCCTTATCCCGGACAGAAGACCGTAAGCGACTTTGTTAAGTTCTACAACAACGACCGCACCCTCTTCCTTAAGGACATCAACGGTTTGTATCTCCAATAAAAAATTATTCGTCCACGAAATAGCGTTTTAGCAGTTTCGTGGACGAATTGTAGTTTAACTATTTATTTCGCATAGTCCATCAGCACGTCCCATACGGCTATGATGTGACAGATGCTGCCTATCAGGACAAAGAAGTGGAAGACGGAGTGCATGAAACGCTTCTTGTTGAGACTGTAGAAGACGGCACCGGTGATGTATGCCACTCCCTCGGCTATTATCCACGACACTGCGGCAGTGCTCACATTGTCGAGAAGAGGCTTGAATGCCACCAACACCGACAAGCCCATGCCCACAAAACAGAAAGTCTCAACATTGCTGTGCTCCTTGAGATGACGGAAACTGACAATAGTTCCCGCTATGGCACACAACCATACGAAGATGAAAAGACTCCAGCCCCAATAGCCCTCCTGACGCAAGGCGACAAGAGTGAGCGGGGAATATGAACCCGCAATGTGCCAATAGATTGCGGCATGATCCCACTTTCGCAGACGCTCCTTCCACTTGCTGCGCATCCTCGTGGCGTGATATGCCGTGGATGCCGCATAGGACGCAAGCATTCCGAAGAGATAAAGTATCACTCCGGCACGCGCCCATGAGTTGTCGCCGCGGTAGCAGATGACAAGGAATGCAATGCCCATACCCACACCAAGCGCGATGCCGGCGGCATGTGACCATGCATTCCAAATCTCTTCAGCCTTTGTATATCTTATCATTTGTCTGCCAGTATGAAGTCGAGCTGACGTTTTTCAACGTTTGCCCTGGCAACCTTGATGCGTATGGGGTCGCCGAGCTGGTATTTGTGATGATGGCGACGGCCTACGAGACAGTAGTTCTTCTCGTCGAAGTCGTAGTAGTCGCCGTCGAGGTCGCGCATAGACACCATGCCCTCGCAGTGGTTCTCGTCAATCTCGCAGTAGATGCCATAGCTCTGTATGCCACTGATGTGGGCATCAAACTCCTCACCGACAAACTCGCCCATAAATTCCACCATCTTGTATTTTATGGAGTCTCGCTCCGCGTTCTGGGCTATCAGCTCCTGGTCGCTGCAATGCTCACAAAGTTCCTCATAGTGGTCCTTGTTGGCAGAGCGGCCGCCCTGCTGATACTTGGTCAGAAGGCGATGAACCATCGTGTCGGGATAACGGCGGATGGGGGATGTGAAGTGGGTGTAGTAATCGAAGGCAAGACCATAGTGACCGATGTTGTGTACACTGTATTTTGCCTTCATCATCGCACGTAGGGCAACGGTCTCGATGAGCTTCTGCTCCTTCTTGCCCTGACACTCGTCCATAAGCGTGTTGAGGCTCTTGGAGATGGCACCCTTGGTGCCGCCGGTCTTCATCTTATATCCGAACTTCACCACGAAGCCACGTAGGGTCTCGAGCTTCTGCGGATCTGGTTGGTCGTGGATACGATAGGGCAGCGTCTTAGGCTTCAGGCCCTTCTTCTTCACCTTGCCGATACTCTCGGCCACGGTGCGGTTGGCAAGTAACATAAATTCCTCGATGAGTTTGTTGGCGTCCTTCGACACCTTGAAATAGCACCTTACGGGCTTTCCCTTCTCGTCGATGTCGAAATGCAGTTCCTCGCGGTCAAACTTCACCGCTCCGTTCTTAAACCTCGCCTCGCGTAACTTCTTAGCCAACTTATCCAGCTGCTTCAGCAAGACCTTTTCCTCATCACTGCAAGGTCCACCTCCCAATGGATGGTCTGTTGTCTCGCCGCCTTCCAGCACCGCCTGCACCTCTTCGTAGGCAAAGCGGTGGTAGCTCTTGATGACTGTATGTGCGAGGTGCCACTTCTTTATATTAGCATCCTCGTCGAGTTCGAATATCACGCTATATGCAAGTTTCTCCTCATTCGGTCTTAGAGAGCAGATAAAGTTGCAGAGACGCTCGGGAAGCATCGGTATGGTGCGGTCAACGAGATAAATACTTGTGGCGCGCTTCATTGCTTCCTTGTCGATTACAGAACCTTCCTTTACATAATGGCTCACGTCGGCGATATGCACTCCCACTTCCCACAGTCCGTTGTCAAGTTGACGTATGGACAAGGCATCGTCGAAGTCCTTGGCGTCCTTTGGGTCGATGGTGCAGGTATATACCTCGCGGAAGTCCTCGCGTTCGGCTATGTCTGCCTCGGTTATCTCAGCCGGAATCTTGTTGGCGGCATCCTCCACGTTCTTGGGATACTTATATGGCAGACCGTACTGGGCGAGAATAGCGTTCATCTCCACGTCGTTGTCGCCCTGTTCTCCCAATATGTCGATAACCTCGCCGGTGAGGTTCTTGTGCTCTGCGTCAGGCCATTGCGTGATTTTCACCACTGCCTTGTCGCCCGTCTTTCCTCCCTTGAGTTTCTTCTTGGGGATGATGATGTCATGCACGAAGATGTTCTCGGCAGTGACAAGCACGGCAAGCTCCTTGTCAACCCTCAGCTTGCCCACGAAGGTCTCGCGAGCCCTCTTGAGGATGGCGGTCACCATAGCCTCCTTGATGTGCCTCTCGCGGCGTGCCATATAAGCCACCTGCACCTTGTCGCCGTCGAGAGCCGACATTGAGTTGCGCTCGGCTACGAACACAGGCTGGCTGCCGTCGTCAGGAATAAAGCTGTTCTTGCCGTTGGACTTGCGCCTGAAAGTGCCTTCTTGCACCTGAGTCTTGGTGTTGAGCTTGTATGACGACTCGCTCACCTTGGTGAGGAAGTCATCCCATGCCATTTCCTCCATGATGTCGATGGCAAGCATTTTCAATGGATGAGTGTCCAGCCTAAGCGACTTGAATATCTGCTTGAAGCTGAACGTGTCGTTCGGATTCTCCTGGAAGAAGCGTTGCAGGGCTTCGCCCACCTGCTTCTTGTTCATCTTCTTTCCGCCTTTCTTTTTTCCCATAGTTGTATGTGTTTTAAATGTGTGAAAATTCAGTGTTATTAGGCATAGGTAGCCGTAATTCAGTACAAAGATAGTGCTTTTTTCTTGAATTATCCAAATTTTATATGATATTTTATGGAAAAATAGTATCTTTGCAACCAAAATTTAATATTATGGAAACAAAAGAGCGCGAAAAAGGTATATATCGGGTGACACTTGCCGGCAGTGCGGTGAACGTGGTGCTGTTGGTATTCAAGTTTGTAGCGGGATTCCTCGGCGGGTCGGCGGCAATGATTGCCGATGCCGTACATTCACTGTCGGACTTCATCACCGATGTGGTAGTGATTCTCTTCGTAAGGCTTAGTTCAAAGCCAGAGGACAGCGACCATGCATACGGACACGGGAAATATGAGACATTAGCAACGTCGCTCATCGGACTGGCATTGCTCTTCGTGGGTGTCATGATAATGTACAACGGCATTCACGACATCATCGCGGCTATTGGTGGCACACCTATTGCCCAACCGGGAATGATTGCGCTTGTGGCTGCATTGGTGAGCATCGCCCTAAAGGAATGGGCATACAGGTTTACGGTGAAGGTGGGACAAAGGCTTGACTCGCAGGCTGTGATTGCCAATGCGTGGCACCACCGCAGCGACGCCATGTCGTCGATAGGAACGGCAGTGGGCATTGGCGGTGCTATCTTGCTCGGTGAAGGGTGGGCTGTGCTCGACCCCATTGCCGCTGTCTGTGTCAGCGTGTTCATCATACGCACGGCTTGGCATCTTACAAAGCAGTCGGCTGGCGAACTGCTTGAGCAGAGCCTGCCCGAGGAACTGGAACAGGAGATTGTGAAGATAGTGGATAGCGAACCGATGACGAGTGAGGTGCATCATCTGCGTACCCGCCGCATAGGCAGTCATATCGCCATAGAGATGCACCTGAGGATGCCGGGAGACATCACCCTGTATGAATCCCACCAGCATGCCACTGCCATAGAAAAGAAACTGCGCGACCGATTCGGGCCATCCACCCATATAGGACTACACGTGGAACCGCTTAAGGTGAACGGGGAGTATGTGAAACCAGGTTCAGGGAGTTCTGGGAGTTAAAGGAGTTAAAGGAGTTAAAGACATGTGCTTTAGTCCTGCCAATTCTCCAAGGAATCGTAAAAACTATTGTCTTTAACTCCCTTAACTCCTTTTAACTCCTTTAACTCCTTTAATTAACTCCAAAAACTTTTCAAAATAGAAACGTAAATATATGATGAAAAAAAGAATGTATGTCGCTCTTGCCTCTGTAATGCTGACATTGGGAACAAGGGCGCAGGTGGTGGAGGTGAATCCTGCCATTACTTACCAGACAATCGCCGACTTCGGCGCCAGTGACTGCTGGACTGCCGACTATGTTGGCAAGTATTTCAATGAGACCGAGAAAGCCAAGGCTGCCAAATGGCTATTCAGCCAGAATATGGATGCCAACGGGAATCCCGAGGGCATCGGACTGTCCTGCTGGCGTGTGAACATCGGTGCGGGTAGTGCCACCCAGGGCAGTGGGAGTAATATAGAGGATGAGACACGCCGTGCCGAATGTTTCCTCAATGAGGACGGTTCGTATGACTGGACACGACAGGCGGGACAGCTTTATTTCATGGCTGAGGCTAAGAAATTCGGGGTGGATAACTTCCTGCTGTTCTCCAACTCCGCACCTGTGTATTTCACCAAAAACGGCAAGGCTAACGCTAACGGACAGACTATCAGCTGCAACCTCAAGGACGACTGCTATGACGACTTTGCCGAGTTCCTCGCCACGACAACCGAACATTTTATAGGTGAGGGATATAACGTGACATTTATCGACCCCGTCAACGAGCCGCAGTTTGATTGGAAGGACGGACAGGAAGGCTCGCCGTGGCTTAACTATAATATCGCCAAACTTGCCAAGGAACTGGACAAGAGTATGGAGAAGAGAAATCTCAACGCAAGGATCCTTATTCCCGAGGCATCGTCGCTCGACTGCCTTTACGGAGGCAGTGGAAGGGCCACCAAGCAGATTAACAGTTTTTTCAATCCGTCAAGTTCCAACTATGTGGGTAATCTCAGACATATAGCTAAGACTGTGGCTGGACATAGCTATTGGACTTATTCCACCAATGAGACTCTCGTGGATGTGAGGGAGAAGGTGAGGGATGCAGCCGCTGAGGCGGGCGTTGACGTTATGCAGACGGAATGGTCGATGCTCGGCGATGCCCCTGATGCTTCAACGGGATTTCCCGCAAGCTATGAGGCGGCAAACAAGATGGACATCGCGCTGTTTATGGCTAAACTCATATATACCGACTTGGCGGTGGGAAACATGACGGCATGGTCATACTGGACTGCCATGGCTCAGGAGAAATGGAGCCAGAAAAACAGGTTCTATCTCCTTCGTCTCAATGCCAAGGGGGATTCGGGACCGGAGAGTTATGGCGACTTGAAAAACGGCGGCACCGTGGCTGCCGACAAGAACCTGTGGACGCTCGGCAATTACAGCCGTTTCATCCGTCCGGGATACAAGCGTGTGGCAGTGGAGGGAGCTGACGACCTCAACGGACTGATGTGCTCCGCCTACATCTCGCCCGACGGGAAGAAGACGGTGTGCGTATTTGTCAATATGAGCAAGGAAAAGCGCACTGTCAATCTTTCGCTCCTGAATACCGAGACAGGCTCTTTCAAAAAGTATGTCACCAACATCACCACAAACTTGAAACTGGACAACAGCGACCCACAATTGTCTTCTCTCTCGTTGACTGCCCGTTCGGTGACTACCCTCGTGATTGACAATGCCTCAGACACCGCCGTCGGCGAGATAAAGGCAGACGGGCGCAGAGGCTCTGACAAGGTGTATGACCTGAGGGGAATAATGGCAAGGAATACGGCTAAAGGATTGTATATATATAAAGGTAGAACCACAGTATTTGACGAAAAATGAACGTTTGAAGTCTTTTTTCCATGAAAAGTTTTGAGATATAAAATAAATAATGTATCTTTGCATCGAAATAACATAACGTAACTTATATTATGAAGCTAATTAAGAACTTATTATTTGCTGCATTACTTGCCCTCGCATTCCCTAATATTGCGATGGCACAGACAGAAAAACCGTTCGCCATTGGCGACAAGACTTTTCTGCTCAATGGCAAGCCTTTCGTGGTGAAGGCTGCCGAAGTTCATTACCCCCGCATCCCGCGCCCTTATTGGGAACATCGCATCAAGATGTGCAAGGCGTTGGGTATGAATACTCTTTGCCTCTACGTGTTCTGGAATATCCATGAACAGCAGGAGGGCGTGTTTGACTTCACAGGACAGAACGACGTGGCTGAGTTCTGTCGCCTGGCCCAGAAGAATGGTATGTATGTAATCGTACGTCCCGGTCCTTATGTTTGCGCAGAGTGGGAGATGGGCGGTCTGCCCTGGTGGCTGCTCAAGAAGAAGGACATCCGCCTGCGTGAGCGCGACCCATATTTCATGGAGCGCGTAAGGATATTCGAGAAGGAAGTGGGCAAGCAGTTGGCTTCGCTCACTATCGAGAACGGCGGACCTATCATAATGGTGCAGGTGGAGAACGAATACGGCTCATACGGTGTTGACAAACCATACGTGTCTGAAATACGCGACATCGTCAAGGCATCGGGATTCGACAAGGTGACCCTGTTCCAGTGCGACTGGTCGAGCAACTTCACCAACAACGGTCTTGACGACCTTGTGTGGACTATGAACTTCGGTACAGGTGCCAATATCGACGAGCAGTTCCGCCGTCTGAAGGAACTGCGTCCCAACTCTCCCCTCATGTGCTCGGAGTTCTGGAGCGGATGGTTTGACAAGTGGGGCGCACGCCACGAGACACGCAAGGCTGACGACATGGTGGCTGGTATCGACGAGATGCTATCCAAAGGCATCAGTTTCTCACTGTATATGACTCACGGAGGCACATCCTTCGGGCATTGGGCTGGTGCCAACAGTCCCGGTTTTGCTCCCGACGTGACATCTTATGACTACGACGCTCCTATCAACGAGTGGGGATTGGCTACGGAAAAATACTGGACACTGCGCCGCACCATGGAGAAATACTACGATGGAAAGAAACTGCCTGCCGTACCCAAGGCTCCAGCTCCCCTTATCTCCGTGCCTAAGTTTGAACTGAAGGAATACGCTCCATTGACTGATGGCATTGACAAGACCATCGAGAGCCGTGACATCAAGACCATGGAGGAACTGGATATGGGATGGGGCTCGATGATATATGAGACCACACTGCCCGCTGTCCCCACCTCTTCTCTACTCACAATCAACGACTGCCATGACTTCGCTCAGGTATTCATCGACGGCAAGTATATCGGCAAAATCGACCGTGTGAAGAACGAGAAGAGCATCACCATCCCCGCCGTCACACGCGGACAGCGTCTCACCATCCTCATTGAGGCAATGGGACGCATCAACTTCGGCAGGGCTATCAAGGACTTCAAGGGCATCACCGACCGCGTCACCCTCTCAATGGAAACCGACGGTCATCCCCTCACCTACGACCTGAAGAACTGGCGCATCGCCACCCTCCCCATCGCCTACGCCACCGCCACCAAGGCCCTCTCTTCAGCCCCCACCGCCTCCCCCCGCCCCTCAACC